>R05__coassemble_34_pt1 | contig 77054 bp, 76 predicted proteins | sample R05__metabat2_low_PE_015 | metagenome-assembled genome bin R05 | reverse complement strand
GCGACCTTGAAATTGAGGTCCCCGGAGAATTCTACTGATAAAAAAGCAAAATAAGAGTGCACCGGCGGTTAATCTGCCGGTGCACTTTTCAGAATTATTGAGTTTTTTCCGAAATATGTGGCAGCATCTCGGTTTGTATAATACTCAGGGTCATCCGTATATTCTCCGGAGAAGAGCAGGAAGGGAGAAACTGAGAGAGGCTCAAGACAGGCGTCTGTTATTTCCGGATCTTCGAGTATGTCAAGGCGCTGAAGCTGCTCGTTATAATAGATTGCTGCTTCTCCGCTTCGAAGCTCTCCAAGGGCAATTGCAGAGGTCATTTTTGCAGTTCCTGTTATGATTGGGAAAATAAAGCATGCTCCGGCAAGAAGCGCTGTGGGTATAAAAGCTACAGGCGACAGATAAGTCTCCGGGCGGGGAACTCTTTTCTTGTTAATCCAGCTGAACCACCAAAAAAGATTGATGATGCTGAGTATAATAAAAGCAAAGTAAATAATATTCTGAATTCTCTCAGGCCCAGGGCTTCCGAGAGCATAAATATGGGGAGTGCACATTGCGCAGAGGAATAAAAAGGAAAAGCAGGAAACAGCGAGAGGAAATCTCAAAGTAACTTCTTCCGTTTTTGAGATTTCCCATAGCACAGGAGATAAAAGCAGAAGCATTCCCCAATATTGAGAACTGCACCAGAGCTTCACAAAGTATCCGCCCCACCATAAGGACAGTCTGATTGCCTCAAAAACGCCCGGATGGTCGGGAGATTCTGCCTGTCTAACGGAGTTTCCGGGAGCTAATGCACTCAGAGAAAAAGAAAGCAGAAGTAAAAGGAGAGCAAGTGCAAAAAATCTCCACTTTTTATTGCCTGAAAGGGCAAGAAGCGCTACTGCACTGAAGCCGAGAATTGCGCAGCTTAAAGCAGTGACATAGTTCCCGCCTCCGATGAAAAAACTCAAGACGCAGATTATTATGAACAGCCACTTCTTTTCGTCCTTTAAAAATTTAATTGAAATACCGCATAAAACAAGCATGAGACAGAAGAAAAAAGTGTAGTAAACGGAGCCATTATACCAGAAAAAGCTTTGATTCGGCCAGGGAACAAGCTCAATACATATAAAACTGACCACTGCAGCGATAAAATAGGATAGGTGCCTGTCTGCACCGAAAAGTCCGGTGAAAAAAGTACGGCAGAAATAAAAAATAGAGCCGATTAGGGAAAAAAGCATGAGATAAGCGGTTATTTGATAGTAATCATAGCCGAAAATTCCAGGCTGAAGAGTCATGAGGAACACAGCGGAAAAGGAACCCTGCCAGCTTTTATAGGTTTCTGCTGTTTTCGTAATAGCACAGGTAATCACTTTAAAGAATGAATCCCCGTTGACAACAGCAGCGTGAGTCTGGGCACTGTAACCCAGGTCATCATCAACCGGCACATCGTATTTTGCAATGTACAAAAGAGGAACAATGGCGAAGATGAGAACAATAACCGCAGTCAATGCCAGTAGACGATATGAAATTTTCCGGTCTGCGAATTTTTTCATGTTATCACCGAAGGAGTCTGTAAAGAAAATTGTTTCGCCAGGGATAATTGTTTTCGTAGCCCCATTTTTCCACAGCCCAGCCTATTCTTTCAATTACCGAAGGATTTTTGATAAGTACAGTGTCGGAAATCTGCCCTCCGTCGCAGCTCAAGGTTATAAGCGCGCTTTGCCCGTAGGGGCACTTAACCCTTAAAGCTCCGTTAATCAGTTCTGCAGAGCATTTTTCATTGCTGCAGCTGATTAGGCAGTCTTCAAGAGTGAAGCTGCAGCCGGAAGAGTAAAGGCTGAAATCCTCACTGCCGTCAATCCAATAATCATACACAAAATCTCCGGAGAAATTCATAAGCTTGATATATTTACACTCAGTTGTATATTCACTCTCAAAAGCTTCAATCTCGGATATTCCGGGGGAGTCCCCCTCCCAGGAAAGAAATTTAACTGTGAAGGAAGATATTCCGCAGCAATCGATTTCGAATATGCTCTCCGACCCGTTTGCTGCCAGAGGACCTGTATGGAGTTCGAAGCCGCTGTCAAATGTAATGAGAGCATCCAGAATGTTGTCTGAAAGAGAGGGACTGTCATAAAGGGAGAGAGTTTTAATATTAACAGGCTCCGGAAAAGTGACTGTGAAGGAGACAGAGCCCTTTGCAGTGTCGGGATGCCATACCCCGTCTGTAGGCAATGTGTCTTCAACAGAAATGTTACAGGAGTCGTATAGTTTGAAGTCGTTCAGCAGTTTCGTGTTTCCGGAATCAGAGCTTATTTCCGCATTAAGGCAAAGGGAATCAGACCTTCTCTGGAAGAACACCCGGTCTCCGTTTATAACCCGGTCTGCAAAGGTCTGAGCATTTTGAGAGACATATAAAGACTCCTCCTCATAGAGCTTTGAGGTATCGAGGCAGCGAGAGAGCACTGCCGCACTGACCGGAAGGCGGATGCGGTTTTCCCAAAGATAGGTGTTGGTTTCGGTTAAAAAAGGTTCTTCGCAGGTTTTCCTTGTGGAAATTATATTCGGAGAATCATAGAAATCCTGATAGCCATAAAAGGTATATGAATATGCAAAGCTTTTTAAGATGAGGGGCTTGTAGTCCGGATTGCTCTTCAATATGTTGCACATTGCTTCATCAAAGAAAAGGCTTGCTGCTCTGTGGTCAGGGTGAGCATCATAATCGTTGCAGAAAAGGATATCCGGCATATAATCAAGAATTGCGTTTTCAAGATCTTCAAGAAGGTTTGAGCGTGTGTAGAGACGCCCTTCATTATAGGCACTATGCCCGGGTAGACCATAGGTTGAGGTGTGCCCGCTGGGGTAAGTTATGAGTTCATCTGCTTCTGCATTATATATGCTCGGCACCGAAGAAAACAGCCCCGAATCTATGTATCCCAGGAAAACAACATTTTCCTCAGGCACCCCGCAGAGCGAAAGCACCTCGATTGCCTCCTGCATACGAACTCCATCAGCTGCAGAAAAATCTCCTGTGGTGGTGAATAGCACACGGACGTCGCTTCCGTATTTAATGTATTCTTCAATGACACCTCCGAGTATACTCAGGTCATCGTCTTGATGAGGCACTATGAGCATCACTCGCTGTCCACCGAAAAGAGCTTCCTTTCCACAGTCCGTTTCAACGTATCGGGAGCTGGTTTTAAAGGATTTCCAGCAAAGGAGCAGACAGAAGGTTGCAGCAAGAGCAGCGGCAAGCAGCACTGCGAGCAAGCTTAATATTAAATTAATATGTTTACTCTTCATCTTGTTCATTCTAACACAAAAGAGTAAAAGGCTCAATTTAAAAATTATATTGCCTAATTTTGGGAATAGGGATAAAATAAACAAAAGACTAAGCGAAGGAGCAAATCAAAGCTTTATGGACAGAATAATTCGCGCCACCGGTGCAGAGGGATATATTAAAATGGCGGTGGTCACAGCAAAAGACACTGTGGAGCGGGCGAGAAAGCTTCATAACTGCGCGCCTACAGCTGCAGCAGCCCTGGGAAGGGCACTCTGCGCAGCTTCTATTATGGGGAATATGATGAAGGAGGAGAATGCCTCTCTCACAGTCCGGATAAGCGGAGACGGGCCGCTCGGAGGGATAGTAGCCGTTTCAGACCATATGGGAAATGTTCGGGGTTATGTTGGAAATCCGGGTACGGAGCTTCCTCTGAGAAGCGACGGAAAGCTTGATGTGGGCGGTGCAGTCGGAAGAACCGGCACAATTACGGTAAGCCGTGACATAGGCCTTAAGGAGCCCTATATCGGCACAACGGAGCTTGTCAGCGGAGAGATTGCAGAGGATATCACGGAATATCTCCTTGAAAGCGAGCAGGTGCCCTCTGCCTGCGCACTGGGTGTTCTCGTAGATACTGACTGCAGTATCAGGGCTGCCGGAGGATTTATCGTTCAGCTCATGCCATTTGCAGATGAGGGTCTAATAGAGAAGCTTGAAGAAAACATATTCATGATGGACCAGCTCACGACTATTCTGGATGAAGACGGTGCAGAAGAGGTGTTCTGCCAGGTGCTCAAGGGAATTGATTACCACATTGTAAGCGAAGAGCCTGTTGAATACAGGTGCTACTGCTCGAGAGAGCGGGTTGAGGAGGCGCTATCAGCAGCGGGCAGGGAAGAAATCGGCAGTATGATAAGCGAAGGAAAACCCATTGAGGTTTCCTGCAGCTTCTGTGACAGCGTATATACATTTACATCCGAGGACCTCAACGCAATTCTCATGAACAGCTGACGGATTACAGTGCCTAATATGAAGAAAAAATTTTCCAGGGTGTCCCTTTGGCACTTCACAAGGCTTGGCTACAGATCGCTGCTCTTCATTATTTTCCTCGTGTACTACATAATCTGCCGTTCAAAGGGGAGAGATCTGCCCATAGACAGGCTGAGCGGCAGCCCACTGATAATTGCGCTCATCTGGGCGGTATTTATGGGAGAAATGCTTTTTCGCTTTTTCCCCTCTAAAATTGAAAGCCCAGGCTGCCAGAAGCAGTTCAGTAAGAACTATATTCCCACCGGGAATACCAATGTTGTTCTGCATGATAATAACGGCACAGTGCTGGTTGCTCTTATGTGGATTGTGCTCAACGGCATTATAGGGGCTCTTTATATGGCCGGCATATTTGACAACGGAATTATGCTTCTTATATGCCTCGCATACTCTGTCTGCGACATGATATGCATTCTCTTCTTCTGCCCCTTCCAGACATGGTTTTTGAAAAACAAGTGCTGCAGTGCCTGCAGAATATATAACTGGGATTATGCAATGATGTTTACCCCTCTTTTCTTCATTAGAAACGCACTAACCTGGTCACTGCTGGCAACCTCGGTGGCGCTCCTTCTCAGATGGGAGATTACGGTTTACCGCTTCCCGGAAAGGTTTTCGGAAAACACAAATGCCTACCTGGGCTGCGCAAACTGCAGCGAAAAGCTTTGTTCCCACAAAACCCAGCTGCACCGCCTTTGGAAAGATCTTAATCTTGAGAAAAAACTCAGGGAAGCTCGGATTCTGCTGCGTAAGCTCTGAGACCTAAAAATATTAAAAAAGCTTGACTTTTTTGCTAAAAAAGCTATAATACTAAAGCCTGTCTGCATGATGGGCATATATCCTTGCTCCCATAAAATGGGGGCCAAATGACCAGAAGGAGGTGCAAACCATGGCAAAAGCAAGTGAAAAGTACGAAGTAATGTACATCATCAACCCCAAGTTCTCCGAGGAGGAGACTGCTGCTGTTGTTGAGAAGTTCAAGGCTCTTGTAGAGGCCAATGGTACGCTGGATGAGATCGAGGAAATGGGCAAGCGCAAGCTGGCTTATGAAATCAACTACATCTCTGAAGGCTACTATGTTCTCATGAAGTTCACAAGCGGCCCCGAATTCCCCGCAGAGCTTGACCGTATACTCGGCATTACCGACGGCATTATGCGTCGCCTGATAACGCTGAGAGCGGAATAAGGAGCAAAGCATGCTCAACCACATTGTTATCATGGGTCGTTTGACCCGAGACCCCGAACTGAGATATACTCAGACCCAAACACCGGTGGCATCCTTTACTCTCGCGGTAGACCGTGACTTCGGTGGCCGCGACGGGCAGGAAAGACAGACCGATTTCATCGACTGTGTCGCCTGGCGCAGCACAGCGGAATTTATCAGCAAATATTTCAGCAAGGGCAGCATGGCAGTTGTTTCCGGTCGTCTCCAGATTAGAGACTGGCAGGATAAAGACGGCAACAAACGCCGCAGCGCCGAGGTTGTTGTGGACAACATATATTTCGGTGAAAGCAAAAGGCGCGAGGCGGAGCCTTCCCAGGCATACAGCTATGCTCAATCTTCTCAGGGAACCCAGTCATTTTCAAGCCCCGGCTTTACCGAGCTTTCCGATGACGAAGGGGATCTCCCGTTCTAAATCATAATAGGAGGACATTACTTTGGCTTTCGACAAATCAGCCGCTCCCGGCAAGCCGATGCACAGACGCAAAAAAGTCTGCCAGTTCTGCGTTGAAAAGAAATCTTTCATAGACTATAAGGACACTGCAACTCTCAGGCGCTATGTTTCTGAGCGCAGCAAGATTCTTCCTCGCCGCACAACAGGCGTATGCGCAATGCACCAGCGTGAACTCACTGAGGCCATTAAGAGAGCCCGTCAGGTTGCTCTTATCCCTTATGTGACAGACTAAAAATACTGCAGGCAGCCTTTCGGCTGCCTGTTCTTATTTTGTGAGATTGCTGAGAAAATTCTGCCATTGGCGGTTTATTTCTTCAATGCTGTCTTCATGGTGTTTTTTTATTTGGGCATAAGCAGCGCCCATCTGCTCCACAAGCTCATCCTCCCGCCTGCCGGCAGAGCTCAGCAGTTGCTCCTTTTCGGCATTTGCTTCTTTTATGATGCGGTCTGCTTCTCTGTTTGCCCCGTCAACAATTTCCTTGCAGAGGCTTCTTGTTGAAATTAAGGCCTCTCCCAGTTCACATTTTTTCTTCTCATATTCAGCAAGAGCAAGGCGGGCATCCTCAAGCTCCTTGTTCATTGCAAGAGCTTGTGAACGGATGTCTGCAAGAAGAGAATCCACTTCGTCTGCACGGTAAAATTTCCCCCTTACAGAATTAAGCTCTATGGAATTAAAATAATTTTTATTAAGCAAAGCAGCTTCCCCAAATCAGTTTTCTTGAATTATACCCCTCGGTCCGCTTTATTGTCAATTGAAATGAACATGTGATTTTGATATAATGAGAAAAACAGTTTTAGGAGCATGGAATGAGCGTTAAAACCAAAAAGATTATAATCCTGCTTTTTGCTCTGTATGCGCTTTCAATCAGCGCCATACTGCGGGCAAACTTCAATTATATTGACGATATGGGGAGAGCCTTCAGCGGCTATAAGGGCTGGAGCTTCTACAGCCGCTTCACATCAGACTTTCTTTCCCGCTTTATCCACTGCAGCGATTATCTTGCAGACATTTCCCCGCTGACCCAGCTTCTTGCAGCTCTGATAATGGCTGTTTCCGGAGCAATTGTTATTCACATTCTTGCTCCTGACGGCAGCTTGTTCTGGTCCTGCACTGCGATGGTACCCTTTGCGCTCTCCCCTTATTTTCTCCAATGCTTTTCCTACAAATACGATTCTCCCTACATGGCATTGTCAGTGCTTTTCTCGGTTGCTCCCCTGCTGATTTACGGCAAGGAAAAGAAGAAACAGCTTGCATATTTCTTCTCGGTCCTTGCAGGAACCCTGCTCGTATGCACAAGCTATCAGGCTGCCTCAGGAATATTCCCCATGCTATGCATTGCCCTGGCGCTTAAAATGTGGAATGAAAACGAAGAGCTGAAGAAAATTGCGGAATTTATCCTTATTTCTGTTGCCGGATATCTTTTTGCCATGGTAATTTTCCGGTTGTTCATTGTGGTTCCGGTGGATTTTTACGCCTCAACAGACATTGTCTCCCTAAATGGCATTATTCCGGCGCTCTGGAGCAACATTAAAACCTATTTTACGGTGATAATTAAAGACTTCAGAAAAATTTGGCTGATACTCATTGCAATAATAGCAGTGCTTTTTGTTGCAGCGAATGCCGTTGTCTCCAAAAGGGGAAAGCTTGCCTCGGCACTCATTGCTCTTGCAGCCCTTGCTGCCATGGCGATTATTTCCTATGGCGCATACCTGGTTCTTGCCAAACCGCTTTTTGACCCGAGAGGTATGTATGGCTTCGGTGTTTTCATTTCTGTCATAAGTACGGCAGCAGTCGCTTCCGAGAATAAAATCATCAAAATCGGAAGAATAGCAGCGGCAGCCCTTGCTTGGACATTTATAGTTTTTTCTTTTGAATACGGAAATGCGCTGTCATATCAGAAGGAGTATACAGAGTTCAGAATTGACCAGGTGGTTAGCAGCATAAATGCCCTTGAGCTTGAAGGTGAAGAGATAAATGTCCAGCTTGAGGGAGATACCGGGCTTGCCCCGGCAATTGAAAACATTCCGGCCGACGGAAGAATGCTCACCAACCTCATTCCGATTTATTTTGGGGAGGACGAATCCTGGGGTTATGCGGCCTTCCTTCAATACAGAGGTCTGGAAAGATTTTATCACGACAGTTCCGTAGATCTCAGAGAGCTTGATCTTCCGCTGCTGGCAGACACTGAGCTGCATACAATCAGGGGCGATGAAAACAATCTGCTTATAATATTAAAATAAATCCGGCAATGCGCCGGATTTATTTATCAAGTCCAAGGGATTTTATGAGCTGGTCCAGATCTGTTTCAACGGAGGCTCTGTCAGAAGGGTCAAGTGACTTGACCTGCAGAGGAGTTTCCTGCTCGGAAAAAGCTGTCTGCCAGCTTACGGAGGTTGCCTGAGCATTTTGCCCGTCTTTGTTTTTTCGCGCTTCCATACGGCGCTTTTCTGCAATCCGGCGCTCACGGAGATGCTTCCGCCTGGCAGCTTTATAGTACTGCATCAGAGCGAAGCAGCCTGCAGCGAGAAGAATCAGAGCAAAAAGCAGAACAACGGCAGCGGGCTTCTGGAAGAACTCTGAAATACCGTTTCCTATGTCCAGCTTAAAAAGACCTTTTTTTGCTTCTTGAATGCTGTCCTTGGCAAGAAGGGGAACTGAGGCATAAAGGGATCCGTTAACAAGAATATTTGCCTGGCCGATTGTATCTCCCGCGCTTATGGGAGCCACAAGCTTCTCCTCGTAAAGGGAGATCTGCGTTGTTATGTCGCTTTCATCAAGGTCAACGGGTAGCAGAAGCCGGAGCCCTTCTCCGCTGAGGAGCACAAGCCGATTTTCGCCCTCCGGAGCATTTTCAATGGTAACGGTTTTCATTGCGGTTCCGTTTGTTATGAGGGTTTTATATTCAAAATTTTCAAAGGCCCAGTTATAGAGCTTTATTGTTCCGGAAAAATTGCCGTAATCGGAATCGCCGGTATTGAGCCAGCCGTTACAGCCGAGAACAATACAAAGAAGATTTTTCCCCTCCTTCTGGCACGCAGAAACAAGACAGTAGCCTGCTGCCCTGGTATAACCGGTTTTAACGCCGTATACTCCCTCATAACGATATGCCGAGCCATACATGCTGCTGGAGGTGAGCAGCGCATTGGAGTTTTTGAGAACCCTCTCCTCGGAGCACATGTTGGTTGGAGGCACTGTGTAGCTCTCTGTGTTTACAATGGTTGCAAAAAGAGGATGGTTCATGGCCTCTCTGGTAATAAGAAAAAGGTCATAAGCAGAGGAGTCATTGGTTTCAAGAAGACCGTTTGTGTCATAAAACATTGTGTTTTTCGCGCCAAGCTCTCTGGCCTTCAGGTTCATTTCGTCAACGAAATTGCTGATGCTGCCGGAAACCGTTACCGCAATGACATTACAGGCCTCATTGGCAGAATGCAGAAGGGCGCAATATACAAGATCAATATATGTCATCTGCTCTCCCGCTTGAATTATAGGGTCGGCAGTGCTGCTTTCAACATCCAGACCCTGCTGGCAATCGCTGGGAGCAGTGATCACATCATCCTCTGAAACAATGCCCTTTTCAATGGCTTCAACCGCGAGGAGCCCTGTGACGATTTTTGTGAGGCTGGCAGGCGGACGAACATCGTTCATGTTTTCTTCGTAAAGAATGTTGCCTGAGTTCATGTCTGCCAGAACAACGGCAGCGGCTGTGACCTCAGGAGCCTCCAGAGCATATGCATTTGGACACAGGCAGCAGAAAACAAGCAGCAAACAAATCAAAATTGTCGGGATTTTCTTTTTTCTCATACTATGCTATTATATAATAAATAATTAAGTTAGGAAAGCTTGAAATGAAGTTTTTGCCCAAAAAAATAGGCATTGCCCTGTCGGTGGTTCTTCTGCTGCTGTTTCTGCTGTGCATTGGGCAGCATTATCTCTCCCCCTTTATCAGGCCGGGAGTCTATATAACGGCGGGAAATGTCTCTGAGGAAGAGTTGTATACCGGGAACGATGTGAAGCAGGCAGAGGTGGAGTGAATGAAAATACTGGTTGTTGATGACGAAAAAACCCTTGTTAAGGGAATAAAATTCAATCTTGAGACAGAGGGCTACAGCGTAGACTGCGCATATGACGGTGAAGAAGCCGTGGCAAAGGCAAAAAACGAAAACTATGACCTGATTATACTTGACCTTATGATGCCCAAAAAGGACGGACTTGAGGCCTGCCGGGACATAAGAAATTTTTCCACCGTGCCCGTAATAATGCTAACAGCGAAATCTGAAGATGCAGACACACTTCTTGGCTTTGAATCAGGAGCTGATGACTATATAACAAAGCCCTTCAACATCCTTCTCCTGAAGGCCCGCATAAGGGCCATGCTCAGGCGCGCAACAATTTCTTCGGCCGCAGCGGATACTGCCATGAGCTTCGGCACGGTTTCTGTTGATGAATCTGCAAGAAGCGTAAGGCGCAGCGGCGAAGAGATTGTGCTCACATTGAAGGAATATGATCTTCTCTTGTTTCTCATGAAAAATCCCGGGAAAATCTACAGCCGTGAAAACCTTCTGAATCTCGTTTGGGGGTATGATTTCATAGGGGACCCACGAACTGTTGATGTGCACATAAGAAGGCTTCGTGAAAAGCTTGAGGATAATCCTGCAGAACCCGTTCATATCCTCACAAAGTGGGGTATAGGCTATTATTTCTCGGCAAAGTAAATGATTAAATCAATCAGAGCAAAATTTTACAGCTTTATTGCTGTGCTCCTCATGATACTTTTTGTATGCATGAGCTATTTGCCGCTTAAATCATCGAGAGATGCGGTGTTTGAAGAAAAGAAGAGCTCCCTTTCCTCTCAGGGAAATGCAATTGCATCATCCCTTTCCAGACTTGACCGCCTCAATGAAGACAGCATAGCAGAGCTGCTGCGCCTTCTGGATATGTCCGGCTACTTCCGGATTGTCGTGACGGATGAAGGGGGCAACCCCATATATGACAGTCTCAGCAGCGATTTAAAAGGAGAAAACGAAGATATTCTAACGGCACTCTCGGGAAAAACTGTTTTCCGTTCAAGCTTCACATCTGAGGCCTTCGACTCGGTATTCGTTTCTCCTATAAGCGTAAGAGGAAATATAATAGGAACTGTGCTCTTAGAAGAAATGGATACTGAACGGGCAGGAATAATAATCTCCCTTCAGAGCAGAGTAAGAACGGTCACAACAGTAATCTGTATTGTCGCCCTCCTGCTTGCGGTAATATTTTCCGGGGCAATCCTCAGGCGCTTCGGGGAGTTGGTTAATTCAATGCAGACAGTTGCAAAAGGAGATTATAATTACCGGCTCAATGTTAAGGGGCAGGATGAGCTTTCGGAATTGGGAAATGAATTCAACACCCTGACGGAGCGGCTTCAGGCAAACGAAGCCCAGCGCAGGCGCTTTGTGTCAGATGCATCCCATGAGCTGAAAACCCCGCTCGCTGCCATTCGTCTGCTGTCAGACAGCATAGTGCAGACTGAGAATATGGACAGCAATACCATGCGAGACTTTGTTAATGACATTGGAAACGAGGCCGAACGCCTCCAACGGACAACGGAAAAACTGCTTGACCTGAGCCGTTTGGATGACGATGTGAGGCTTGCTACAGAGCCGGTTGATCTTAAGCAGGTTGTTGTTGATGCCTTCGTGTTTTTGAGACCTCTTGCAGAGGAAAAAACCGTTCACATCAAGTGTGACCTTGAAGACGGCTGCATCGTGATGGGAACAACGGACGATATGTATCACATAGTATTTAACCTTTTGGAAAATGCGGTTAAATATAATGTGGAAAACGGGAAAGTGGATGTTGCCCTTCATGCAGAGAACGAGAGCATAATTCTCAGCATAAAAGACACAGGCATAGGCATCCCTGAGGAAGACCGTTTAAACATCTTTTCCCGCTTCTACAGAGTGGACAAGGCAAGGTCACGGGCCTCAGGAGGGAGCGGACTGGGTTTGAGCATTGTTCACGACGCAGTCCTTCTTTATGGAGGGTCAATAATCGTAGGTGCCAACAGGCCTGAGGGCTCTGTCTTCACAGTTACCTTCCCGAAGCCTGATGAAGAGACAACAGGAATATAAAAAGCTTGCAATACTGAAGATAATGTTATAAAATAGCAAAGTTAAAAGAAAAGCATATGGAGGAAGTAATATATGGCAACAATCACAGCCGGCGATTTCCGCAACGGAGTCACCTTCGAGATGGATGGCAACGTCATGCAGGTCGTTGAATTTCAGCATGTCAAGCCGGGTAAGGGAGCAGCCTTTGTCCGCACAAAGATGAAGAATGTCATCACCGGAGCAGTCACAGAAACATCCTTCAACCCCACGGCAAAATTTGAAGGTGCAACGGTAGACCGCCAGGCCATGGAATACTTATATTCCGACGGGGATCTCTACTATTTCATGAACCCCGAAACCTATGAGCAGGAGCCCGTTGAAGCAAGCGTTCTGGGAGACAATTTCAAGTTCGTAAAAGAAAACATGGAGTGCACAATCTACTCCTACAAGGGAAAGGTTTTCAATGTTGAGCCCCCCTTCTTTGTTGATCTTGAAGTAACAGAGACAGACCCGGGCTTTGCCGGAAACACTGCGACAAACGCAACAAAGCCCGCAACTCTTGAAACAGGCGCAGAAATTAAGGTTCCTCTTTTCATAGACCAGGGCGAGATAATCAGAGTTGATACCCGCACAGGTGAATACCTGAGCAGAGCCTGATGTACAGACCTCTGGCAGATAAAATCCGCCCGGCGACTTTAGAAGAAGTCGTCGGGCAGAAACATATTTTGGGAAACAGCGGAATGCTGAGGCGTATTGTTGAGAGCGGAAACATTCCCAACATGATTTTTTACGGGCCTTCAGGCACAGGGAAAACAACTGTTGCAAGAATTATTGCCGAAAAAACAAACAGAACTCTCAGAAAGCTGAATGCAACAACTGCCGGAATAGCTGAAATCCGCCAAATTACGGAAGAGCTTGACACCTTCCTCACCCCCGGCGGAATTCTTCTGTATCTCGATGAAATCCAGTATTTCAACAAAAAGCAGCAGCAGAGTCTGCTTGAGTTCATAGAGGACGGGCGCATTACCCTGATTGCATCAACAACGGAGAATCCGTATTTCTGCGTGTTCGGAGCTGTTCTCTCAAGAAGCACTGTGTTTGAATTCAAGCCTGTTTTGCCGGAGGATGTGCGAACTGCGGTAATCAGGGCTCTGGCAATTGCAAATGAAGAGCTGAGCGAGCCGGTTGTCATGGAAGAGGATGTGATAATGCGTCTGAGCATGGCCTGCGGAGGAGATGTGAGGAAGGCTGTAAATTCCGTGGAGCTTTTGGTTGCAGCTGCAAAACCGGGGGACAGAATCAGCCTTGAAGATGCTTCTGCCATAACCCAGAAGAGCTCCCTCCGCTATGACAAAGACGGAGACGAGCATTACGACATTCTCTCTGCAATGATGAAATCTCTTCGGGGCTCAGACCCGGATGCAGCCCTTCATTATCTTGCAAGGGCATGTGAAACCGGAGATCTGATTGGCATCTGCAGGAGAATTCTCTGCTCTGCCTCAGAGGATATAGGTCTTGCCAACCCCCAGGCGGTTTATGTTGCGAAGGCATGCGTTGATTCTGCCCTGCAGCTGGGGCTCCCGGAGGCAAAACTTCCTTTGGCCGAAGCCTGCATATTTCTTGCAAGCTGCCCTAAATCAAATTCCGTTGTAGCAGCAATAGATGCAGCTGTTTCAGATGTTAAAGCGGGAAAAACCGGCAGTATCCCGAGAGAGCTTCAGAATGTCCATGCCGACGGAGCAGGATTTGAAAGAGAGCAGGGCTACAAATATCCTCACGATTTTGAAAATCACTGGGTGAAGCAGCAGTATCTGCCCGATGCGCTGAAGGATGCCCGCTACTACATACCCGGAGATAACAAAAACGAACAGGCATATAAAAAATATTGGGATGAGATAAAAAAGAAATAACAGCTCCGTTGGAAGCTGTTATTTTTCATTAGAAATTAAAGTGACCCGGGAGAAGCTCGGAGAGCTTATAGCTGAGATATCTGCCGTCTTCCCGGCAGATGAGAACCTCCATGTCATAGGAAAATTCGCTGAGAAACTGCCTGCAGGCGCCGCAGGGATATGCATAACCCTGGCTGTCCGCATAGATTGCAATGCGGCGGAAGGAAGTGTGCCCTTCGCTGACGGCCTTTACGCAGGCCGTTCGCTCGGCGCAGATTGTGCTTCCAAGGGCGGCATTTTCAACATTGCAGCCGGTGAATATGGTTCCGTCATCGCATTCAATTGCGGCGCCGACGGAAAAATGAGAATAGGGCACATAGGCATTGAGAGATGCCTCCCGGGCAGCTGTCATGAGTTCGCGGTCTGTCATTCTGATTCCTCCTCATTAAATAAAATTTCCCAGTTAATAAAGTTGTAAAGCGGATTCCCGATGTTCGGGTCTACCCCCTTGACCGCTCCCCGGTGGGTGATGAGCTGCTGCTTTTCAAAACCAATAACAGTGAAAAAGGGATTTGTGGTCAAAATATATTCGGCAAAGGAGTAATAATTCTGTTTTCGGCTTTGGTCGCCGGAGGCAAGGTAATTGTAGATATAGGTTTCGTAACCGGTGTCGGAGGAGTGGGTATAGTTAATGCTGCCCCAGTGATTGTCGTCATTGGGCATGAGGAGCTCGCTTATGTCAAAATCGTTGCGAAGCTTAACCTCGGCATAATACATGTCATACTCAATTTCCTCGAAGTCCTCGTCCTCTTTCTGCTCCTTTGTCAGATTAACATAGTCGGTGATGGCATTGTAATAATCGGTCCAGGTGAGCTCAGAAACAGTGACCTTGAGGCCGATGCTCGCCATGTCGGAGGCAAAGCGGTTTGCAATTCCGGCTTTGGCGGAGGAGTCAGAACAGAGAATGAGTTTAATTTCAATATCCTGGCCAGCATTCATATACTCCAGCCAACCGTCATCGTCGTAATCCTGAATGCCGTTGTTCTCAAGGATTCTGCGGCAGGTTTCAAGATTATATTCAAGGTTTGAAGCCAGGGTTTCAGGATAGTCAGCACAGGTGGGATACATGGGAACAGAAGCAGCTACTGCGTTGCCGTTAAGAAGATCTTCAAGATATGCTCTGTCAAAGGCAAACTGCATGGCATAACGGAAGCCGGCATTTGCGGCTATGTCGCTTTCCTGATTGAAAGCCACATAATGCATATTTGTTGTGGCATAGGTTCTGATTTCATTAGTGGCGGCATAGCCCAGGTTTGTATAGCTGGAGGGGTCGTTAATTACGGCATCGATGAGGGAATCCTCAAAAGCGTCGATTATCGTCTCGGCATCGGTATATTCCTTGAGATACACGGTGTCAACAGGAAGGTCTTCATAGCCGGCATAGCCGGAGTATGCTTCGAGCCGAAGGGGATGCTGATGGGTTTTTGCGGCCTTTGTTTCGGTTGCAGGCTCATCCTCCACGGTTTCAAGGACGAAGGAATAGGGACCGGAGCCGGTGGGGAACTTTTCGTCATAAGTGCCGTATTTAATCACGGGGATGTTAAGCAGCTTGATAAACTGGGTGTCCCCCGCGGTGAGATAAACATTCAGTGTGTCATCAGACTGCTGGGAACCGCCGCCGTAGTAGCGGAAGCGGCCGGAAAAACGGTCTGAATTAATGGCCTTGTCAAGACTGTAGCGCAGGTCCTTGGCGGTAACCGGGGTTCCGTCATGAAAGGTTTTGGTGGTGTCAATCTTAAAGGTCCAGGTGGCGGCATCGTCTGAATAGGACCACTCAGTTATGACATTGGGGATGACTTCGAAATTGTTGTCAAGCTCCACCATGTTCTCATATACCAGAGAGCAGACAAGCTGGTTGGAATGGTTTGTTGCAATAAGGGGGTTGAAGGAATAATTGGTGTTGCAGTTGAGGGAGAAGACATTGTCGGCCGCATCGGACATGGTGAGGTCCTTGCCCTCGGTTGAATCGGGAATTTCATCGCTCTGTATTCCGGTTCCGGGGAGAGTGCAGCCGGCAGAGAACAGAACTGAGGCTGCAAGAAGCAGACAAATAAATTTTTTCTTCATAGCATTATACCTGCTGACATGGAGCCCCGCTTAATTCCGTTTTTGAGGCAGTATCTGTGAGAATAGTATTTTCCGGGGAGGCAGAAGGTGCACTCAGAGGAAAGGTCGATGTTTTCCTCCTTAATGCCAAGCTGCATAAGCCGGATTTTGTTTGCAAGACGGAGATCAACGAAATACTTCTCTCCCTTCTTCGCGCAGGCTTCATTTTCTCCGATGTAATCAAAAACCGCAGCGGGTACATCATCGTCGGTTTCGAAGCAGCATTTGCCTATGGAGGGGCCGAGAGCGGCAAATATGTTTTCCCGACGTGCGCCCAGGGAGAGCATGGCATCAATGGTGGAGGAGAGAATGTCGAGAACAGAGCTCCTCCAGCCGCAGTGAACTGCAGCAGCAGCGTTCCTCTCACCATCACAGAGGAGGACGGGAATGCAGTCTGCAGTGAAACAGAACAGAGGCAGCCCTCTCTCGGCAGTTACAATTCCGTCAGCCTCATAGGGAGTTATGCTCATGTTTTGATGCTTGTCTTCGGAGGTCACAATTCTGACTGCGGCACCGTGGACCTGCTTTGTTTCGCAGGCATCATTTTCGCCAACTCCGAAAAGACCGCAGTAGCGCCTGTAATTCTCTCTGACGCAGTCAGGCTCGTCCCCAAGCTTTGAGCCGAAGTTCAGGGAGCTGAAATCTCCGGTGCTGCATCCTCCCAGCCGGGTTGTGAAAACATTTTTCACCGGCAGGAGGGTTGAAGACATGTAGGTTATTCCGTTTTCCGTAATTTCTTTGAACAAGGCTTATGAGTTCCTTCCGCAGCATTCCTTATATTTGAGACGGCGGGAACCGTCCTCCTTCATTTTTCCGCAGGGGCAGGGGTCATTCCGCCCGGGCTTGGGCACCTTCTTAACAGGTTTTTTCTTTGCCGGAGCCTCACCGGAATTAGCTGCAATATTTTTTGCAACAGCCTTTCTTTCAATAGCTTCCTCTTTTTTGACTCTCACATTGAAAAGGCGCTTAACGGTTTCTTCCCGTATGCCGGAGACCATGGATTCAAACATGTCAAAGCCTTCCTGTTTATAGGCATCAACAGGTTTGACGGAGCCATATCCCCGAAGGCCTATGCCCTGCCTGAGATCATCCATAGCGTCGATATGGTCCATCCAATATTCATCAACAACCCTGAGCATAACGACTCTCTCAATTTCCCGCATGAGAGGAAGACCGTTTGGACCGGGGCCGAAGGCAGCTTCTCTCTGCTCATAGAGCTCCAGGGCCCTTTCAAGGGCAGTTTCATACTCCTCGGGAGTGTAGCCCTCGGGAAGGGTTGAAGACACATATTCAGGAATCATGCCCATTATCTGCTGTTTAAGGTCTTCCCCGTCAAGGACCTTGCGGCGCTCACCATAGATAATTTCACGCTGCTTGTTCATGACATCATCATATTCAAGAACGGTTTTTCTCACCTGGAAGTTGCGGCTCTCAACAGTTTTCTGAGCCTGCTCAATGGCACTGGAGAGCATTTTGTGGTCAAGAGGAGTGTCTTCGTCAACATTGAGGGCCTCCATCATGCCCATGATTCTTTCAGAGCCGAAGAGGCGCATTATATCATCTGTCAGGGCAAGGTAGAAACGGCTTTCACCCGGGTCACCCTGTCGGCCGCTGCGTCCACGAAGCTGATTATCTATTCGGCGGGATTCATGCCGCTCTGTGCCGAGAATAAAGAGACCGCCCAGAGCTCTGACCTTCTCAGCCTCCTCCGGATTAACGGGATTTCCGCCCAGCACAATGTCGGTTCCGCGGCCTGCCATGTTGGTTGCAATGGTGACGGCGCCGAGTCTGCCTGCCTGGGCAACGATCTCAGCTTCCTTTTCGTGGTATTTTGCATTCAAAACTGTGTGGGGTACGCCGCGGCGCTTAAGAAGGGAAGAAATATGCTCGCTTTTTTCAATTGAAACCGTGCCCACAAGAACAGGCTGCCCCTTCTCATGGCAGGCAACAATCTGCTCGATAATTGCCCGATCCTTGCCGTAGCCGGTTTTATAAACAACATCGGGATGGTCAATTCTCACAACGGGTTTGTTAGTGGGAATTTCGACTATATCAAGGTGATAAATGGCTTCAAATTCCTCCGCCTCGGTTGCAGCGGTACCGGTCATGCCGGAGAGCTTGCTGTAGAGACGGAAATAGTTCTGGAAGGTTATGGTTGCAAGGGTTTTGTTTTCCTTTTGAACATCAACATGCTCCTTGGCCTCGATTGCCTGGTGAAGCCCCTCGCTGTAGCGCCGACCGAACATGAGGCGGCCGGTGAATTCGTCCACAATGATGATTTCGCCGTCTTTAATGATGTAGTCAATGTCACGCTTCATTATGCCGTGGGCCTTCAGAGCCTGGTTGATATGGTGGGAGAGGGTGGCATTTTCAATGTCTGCAAGATTTTCAAGTGCGAAGGCCTTTTCGGCCTTAGCAATACCCCGGGCTGTGAGAGTTGCGGTTTTGGACTTTTCATCAACTATATAATCGGCGTCAATGTCATCGCTTTCTTCTTCCTTGTCGTCCACGGTGGTGTAGACAATCTTCTTCAGCCGGCTGACAAAATCATCTGCCTGACGGTAGAGGTCAGTGCTCTCGTCGCCCTGACCGGAGATGATGAGAGGAGTGCGGGCCTCGTCAATTAGAATTGAGTCAACCTCGTCAACAACGGCGAAATTGTGGCCCCGCTGAACCAGCTGCTCTTTATATAGAGCCATGTTGTCTCTGAGATAGTCAAAGCCCATTTCGTTGTTGGTGCCGTAAGTAATGTCGCAGGCATAGGCTGCACGGCGCTCATCATTTGTCATGTCGTGAACGATGAGACCCACGGAAATACCCAGGAATTCATGCACCTGACCCATCCATTCGCTGTCTCGCCTGGCAAGATAATCGTTAACGGTGACAATGTGCACGCCCTCTCCTGAGAGAGCATTAAGATATGCAGGAAGGACCGCAACAAGAGTTTTGCCCTCGCCTGTTTTCATTTCTGCTATTCTGCCCTGATGAAGCACTATTCCGCCCACAATCTGAACATAGAAGGGCTTCATTCCGAGAACTCGCCAGGAGGCCTCTCTCGCTGTGGCAAAGGCCTCAGGAAGAATGTCATCAAGGGTTTCGCCCTTGGCGAGCCGGTCTTTGAATTCAAGGGTTTTTTCCTTCAGAGCCTCATCACTCAGGGAGGCATATTCGCTCTCAAGAGCAACCACCTTGTCTGCAATGGGGTATATTTTTTTCAGCTCCCGCTCGGTGTAGCTGCCGAAAAGCTTATTAAACAGAGACATTACAATAACTTCCTATCAAATAATTACTTTTTGTGCTTTTTTGCATATGAAAGCATCCAGACGACGATTCCCAGCATTGCAAGAACAATGGCGATGCCGAGAACTGTGTTCAGAAGACCTCCGGCTATGGCAAGAGCTCCTCTGATGATTTTCACCAGAAGAACAATAAGCAGGATAAAAACAGCTGCACCGCAGACTGCAGCAATACTTTTTTTGTTCATGTTAGAATTTCTCCTAAGCTTGAAAGAGTGTTTTCGAAATAGTCAGGCAGGTCGGATTCAACGACCATAGATTCGCCGGTTACAGGATGAATAAATTTAAGCCTTCTTGCATGCAGGCACTGGCCTGTAAGTCCCTTGTCGGGAGAAGGAGCTCCGTATGTATAGTCCCCTAAAAGGGGGTGCCCGATTGAGGCCATATGAACTCTGATCTGGTGGGTCCGGCCGGTTTCTAAAATGCAGGAGATGTGTGTATATCCTCTGTAGCGGGAAATAACACTCCAATGGGTCACGGCATTTTTCGAATTCTTTTCGGTAACGGCCATTTTCTTTCTGTCGTTAGGGTTTCTGCCGATTGGCCGGTCTATTGTTCCGGAATCCTCACGAAGGTTTCCTCTCACAACCGCCTCATATTCTCGGGAGAGGCTTCTTGAAGCGAGCTGTGATGAAAGCTTTCTGTGGGCAAAATCGTTTTTAGCAACTATAAGCAAACCGGAGGTGTCTTTATCTATGCGGTGGACAATTCCGGGCCGCTTTTCTCCCCCTATCCCTGAAAGGGATTCCCCGCAATGATGGATGAGGGCATTGACTAAAGTTCCGTCAGGATGCCCGGGGGCGGGGTGCACAACAAGACCCCTCGGCTTGTTGACAACAATGAGAGAATCGTCTTCAAAGAGAATATCAAGGGGAATCTCCTGCCCTGCGGGGACAGGGTCTTCAGGGTCCGGAAGAATAATCTCAAAAATGTCACCGGAAGAGCACCTGTAATTCTTTTTCAGAGGCATTCCCCCAAGACTGACAAGACCCTTTTCAAGAAGCTTCTGAGCTGCATTTCTTGAAAGGCCCTCAATTGTGCGGCAGAGGAGCGCATCGATCCGCTCTCCGCTCTCCTCTGCCGTGACAGTTGCTTTATTTGAATTCATTCAGTATTGAGTCAAGGTCAAACTCGTCAAAAGAAGCTGCAGGCTTTTCGGCAGCGGTTTTTTCGGCAGTCGCCAGGGCAGACCTCTGCTGCACAACGGGAGTCTTCCTCTCCTCAACGGCAGCTTCAACAGGGGCAGTCCGGGCATTTGCCTTTTCCCATTCGGCAAAGGGATCTGCAGGATCAGGCTTTGCAGGCTCAACTCTCGGCTGAGTCTGAACTCTGGCGCTTTTAGAGGAAGAAGTTTTATTCATGCTTGCGCTGCGCTGAGCGAAAAAGGCCTCAAACTCCTTTGCTTCCTCCTCTGCCGAGCGTTTGGGGGCTCTGGCGGGAGAGGTGTTGTCAGGAACGGCGGGAGAGCTCTGCTTCTTTGCCCTTGCGGTTTTTACGGGTCTGTAATCCTCTTCATCGTCGTCATCGTCATCCTCGTCGTCATAATCTGAGAAGGAGGCTTTCTTTTTCTTGAAAAGAGGCTGGCGGACAGGCCGGTCTTCTTTTTCCTCGTCTGCTTCATCATACTCGTCGGCATCGGGTTCGGGCTCCTTCTCTCCGCCGAAGAGTATATAGATGATAAAGGCTATGCAGCCAAGGGTTATGAAAATATCGGCCACATTGAAGACGGCGAAATCGAAAAGGTCAACCCTGAACATGTCAAGAACATAGCCCCAGAGGACTCTGTCTATGCAGTTTGAAAGACCGCCTGCAGTAACAAGAACCATGCACCATCTTCCGAAGCTTCCGGAGATGAAATCCGTGCAGAGGGCAATAATTACCATGGCCGTGAAAACAAGGGTTAGGATTATGAACCAGATGCGGGCTCCGCCTCCTGCGAGGAAGCTGAAAGCGGCTCCGTCGTTCTGAACTCTAACAAGACTCATAACACCGGGGAGCAGGTCTATGCTTCCGTTTGCTATGATTGCCTCATTATGACCGATCCAGAGCTTAACGACCTGGTCAAGAATAATAACTATAATGCCGACTATTGTATAAAGCATAAGGATTCCTCCTTAAAAGAAATCAGATATTCGCAAGTACAGCCTTGCAGCGGGGGCAGAGACCTGTTTCGCTGTCTGTCTCGTCAGACTGTATCCAGCAGCGGGGGCACTTGGAGCCGCCGGCCTTTTCAACAGTAACGGGTTCTCCATCGTCCTCTTCAACGAGGCACTTTGAAACGATGAACAGCTCAGCAAGATTCATAGACTTCAAGTCGCCGTCAACATTCCTGAGAGTAACAGCGGCCTCAAGGGGCTTGCCTATGAGCTTTTCGGCTCTTGCAGCTTCAAGAGAAGCATTCACACTGTTCCGAAGGGTAATGAGTCTGCTCCATTTCTCCATGGAGGCATCGTCAAGTGCAAAGGCGGCAAAGGGCTTGTTCATCACATTGAGGAGAACATTTCTTCCGTCATCCTTTGAGGAATGAGGCATTGCAAGCCAGATTTCGTCACAGGTGAAAGCAAGTATGGGGGCGAATAGCTTGGTCATAGTATCGAGTATCATGTAAAGGGCGGTCTGTGCGCTGCGTCTCTTAAGCCCGGTCTTTTCCTCACAGTAGAGTCTGTCCTTGATTATATCAAGATAGAAGCTGGAGAGGTCAACAACGCAGAAATCGTTTATTGCGTGAGAGATGACATGGAATTCATAGTTGTTATAGGCTTCGTCGCACTTTTCTATGAGGGCATTCAGCCTTGTGATTGCCCAACGGTCAAGCTCAAGCATATCCTCAGCGCAGACCGAGTCCGTGTCGGGATTGAAATCACTCAGATTTCCAAGACAGTATCTTGCAGTGTTCCTGAATTTCAGATAGTTCTGGGAAAGCTGCTTGAAAATGTCTCTGCTGCAGCGAACATCAACATGATAGTCTGAAGAGCCGGCCCAGAGCCTGATAAGGTCTGCCCCAAACTCCTCATAGAGCTCAGAGGGAGCAATGCCGTTTCCAAGGGACTTGTGCATGGCCTTGCCCTCGCCGTCAACAGTCCAGCCGTGGGTAAGGCATTCTTTGTAGGGTGCGCCCTTTCCGAGGGCACCAACGGCAACCAGCAGCGAGCTCTGGAACCAGCCGCGGTATTGGTCTCCGCCTTCAATATACATGTCTGAAGGCCAGAAGCCCTGGTCTCTCTGCATTGCGGCATAATGGGTGGAGCCGGAGTCAAACCAACCGTCAAGGGTGTTGGTTTCCTTGCTGAAGTGAACGCCTCCACAGTGGGGGCAGACAAAGCCTTCGGGCAGGAGAAGAGAGGCATCCTTTGCAAACCAAGCATTGCTTCCCTCTTCTTCAAAAATGGAAGCAACTCTTTCAACGGTTTCATCGGTGCAGATTGCTTTGCCGCAGTCCTCGCAATAGAACACGGGGATTGGAAGACCCCAACGCCTCTGGCGGGAAATGCACCAGTCGGCGCGCTCTCTTATCATTGCAGCCATGCGGTCCTTGCCCCACTCGGGGAGCCAGCGCACATCGTCACAGGCGGCAATGGCATCTTCCTTGAAGCTGTCAACAGAGCAGAACCACTGGGGAGTTGCTCTGAATATAATGGGACTCTTGCAGCGCCAGCAGTGAGGATAGGAGTGAATAATATCCTCCGAGGCGAAAAGCATTCCGCTTTCCTTCATGTCATTAAGGATGATGGGATTGGATTCCTCGGTTTTGAGGCCGGCATATTTCCCGGCATAGTCCGTGTGGCGCCCCTGATCATCAACCGGGACAACCATCTCCATGCCATAGCGCATGCAGGTTTGATAGTCGTCTGCACCGAAGCCGGGAGCAGTGTGAACGCAGCCGGTACCGGATTCCATGGTGACATAGTCTGCAAGGAGAAGCCTTGAGGTTTTGCTGAGGAAGGGGTGCTGAGCCAGCATATTTTCAAAGAATGAACCGGGGTGCGATTCCAGGATTTCATAGGAGTCAAAGCCGCCGATTTTCATAACCTTGCTCACAAGAGCCTCAGCCATGATATATATTTCTCCGTTGGGAGCGGAAACAAGGGCATAAAGCTCATCGGGATGGAGAGCGATCGCCAGGTTTCCGGGGAGAGTCCAGATTGTGGTTGTCCAGATGAGGAAGCTGAGCTTTGAAGGATCAATATGACCAAGCTTGCCCAGGTCATCCTTCATGGGGAACTTGACATAAACGGTTGTGCAGGGATCGTCCTGATATTCAATTTCTGCCTCAGCAAGAGCGGTCTCATCCTTGGCGCACCAGTACACGGGCTTAAGGCCCTTGTATATATGGCCGTTTTTATACATCTTGCCGAAGATTCTGATTTCATCGGCTTCAAAGCCCTTGCTCATTGTGCGGTAGGGATTTTCCCAGTCGCCAACAACACCCAGGCGCTTGAAACCCTCCCGCTGAACGCCGATGTATTTCTCGGCATAATCCTGGCATGCGCTTCGGAAAGCCTCAACAGTCATTTCCTTGTGGTTAAGCTTCTGCTCCTTGATTATTGCAGATTCAATGGGCATGCCGTGGTTATCCCATCCGGGGATGTAGGGAGTGTAATATCCGCGCATCGCGTATGAACGAACGATAAAATCTTTAAGGGCTTTGTTCAGAGCATGACCCATGTGGATTGCTCCGTTTGAAAACGGAGGGCCGTCATGAAGGGAGAAGCGGGGTTTTCCCTCGTTCTTTTTGAGCATTTCGTTATATAAGTCGATTTCATCCCAGTGCTTGAGCATTTCAGGCTCCCTTTTCGGAAGACCTGCTCTCATGGGAAACTGGGTTGAGGGGAGATTAAGTGTTGCGTTGTAATCCTGTGCCATAATATGGACTCCTTAACAATAATAAGGGACGCATCTACGCGTCCCTTCTGATTTATTCAGATCTTAAAGGGCTGCGTGCTGTCTTTATCGTCAGCAAAGGGGAATCCGCGCAAATCTCCCGAAAGATCAAAACGGGCGCGCTGTCCCGGCTGGCGTTTTCCAACCGAGGCTTCAATAGAGCGGACAGCTTCTTCGATGTCTGCAGTTTCCTTTGCAAACTTTGATTCGAAGATTGCTGCCGTGTCCTCAACTTTCTCTTCAACAGGCTGAGCAGCTGCCGCCTTCGGGGCTGCTGCGTTCACAGGGGAATAATCAGAAGTGATTTTTTCAAGATTTTTAAGCTGCGCATTGCACATGGCCTTCATGCCCTCAAGGAACTTGGTGCTTGAAAGCTTTGCCTCTTCCAGCTTCTTCTGCTCAGTTACAACCTGCTCGTCAATGTTGCCGAGCTTCTCCCTAACGGTTTTTTCGGCCTCGGCAATGATGGAAGCGGCCTTTTCCTTTGCTTCATTTTCAATCTGAGCCGCAAGCTTCTGAGCCGCGAGCAGAGCCTGATTGAGAGCGTTCTCATTTCCGCGGTATTCCTCAATCTTGTCAACCAGAACCTTCATTTTGCTTTTAAGGACGGAGCTTTCCTTCTGGGAAGCTGTCAGCTCGTCTGCAAGCTGCTCGAGGAACTCGTCTACCTCGGCCATGTCATATCCGCCGAGCTTGGATTTTTCAAAAGTTCTTTCGCGTATGTCTTGAGCGGTAATCATAATTTATTTTCCTTTCAAAAATCTTCTTGATCGGATGCAGCAGATGACTGAATCGCCTGGGCATCCAGTAAATCAACATTTTCGGGGGTTATAAAATAAGTCTTCGCGCTGACAGGGGTTATTTTTGCGTTCATTGCAAAGCATATTCCGGAAATAAAGTCCAGCAGGCGGCGGGCTGTGTCTGTCTGCAGGCCTTCAAGGGCCATAACAAGGCTCCTTCCCTGAGAAACATAGGTGACGAGCTCTCCCGCTTCGTCAAAGTTCTTCGGATTGAAGAGCACTACCTGCTGCCCTGAAGCTGCTGCAGGGCGCTTTTTCTGAGTGCGAGAGGCCTGCCTTGGGGCTTCTTCACGGGCCTGAGTCTGCCTCTTGTCTCCCAAATTACCGAAAATACTCCCTCCTGCGCCGGAGGTTTTGCTTTGGCGGGGCCGTTTTGAGTTTTCAGCAGCTTGCTGCTCTGCACCGAAGGACTCTTCAAACTGCTGCTCATCTGAAGCGGCAGCCTGACTCACATTCTCTTTTTTGGGAAGAAAGTCCTCATTAGCGTCTTCATAAAAATCATTGTCATCGTCATATGGTTGGGTAAGTTTTTTCAGCTCATCCATGAAACCCATGGGTCAAACCTCCGTAGCAGGATAATGCCGGGCCCCGAAGATTCCGGAACCCACGCGGATCATGTTGCTGCCGCATTTCACGGCCTCGGCATAGTCACTGCTCATGCCCATAGACAAATAATCCATTTGTACATTATCGTATTTTTTTTCGCCAATGTCAACAAAAAGCTTGCGCATTTCTTCAAAAAAGGGGCGGTTTTCCTCGGCAACGGCACAAATCGGGGGAACGGCCATAAGCCCCCTCACTCTTAAATGCCCAAGCTCAGACGCAAATTCCGCTGCAGAAGCAAGCTCCTCTGCAAAAAAACCGGATTTTGCCGCTTCTCGGCCTATATTAATCTCCAGCAGCACATCCTGGACAATTCCCAGCTTTGCTGCAGCCTTATCTATTGCTTCAAGAAGCTCAAGCGAATCTGCGCTCTGAATAAGCTTCGCCAGCCCAACGACTTTGTTAACCTTGTTTTTCTGCAGATGGCCTATAAAATGGAGCTCTGCCCCCTCATAAGCTCCCTGCGCCTGCTTTTCAAGCATCTCCTGAACTCTGTTTTCTCCGCATATTCGAAGCCCTGCCTCAATAGCCTCCCGGACTCTTGCCCCATCGTTCATCTTTGTTGCACCCACAAGAGCAACACCTTCGCCGATCTCTTCCTGTATTCGCTTGACATTTTCGGAAATGCTCATTTTACGCATCGTCTCTTTTCATGCAGTCTTCTTTACATAATAATAAATTTAACACTTCCCTGTCAATAAAGAAAGTGTTAATAATTGCGCTTTCAAACTGAGAAGCAGAACTTAGTTGTGAATTTAAAATGTTCTCCGGCCTTAAAAACCGGCTTGTGAAGGGCAGCTTCAAGATTAACCGCATTTGGCAAAAACTGGGTTTCAAGGCACACGCCGTCATAGCATTTGTGCATATAGCCGCCTTTCCCCTTTATGTTGCCGAGGAAATTTGCGGTGTAAAGGCCCACATCATATATGTCAGACTTAACAAGCATTGAAATCCCGCTCTTGTCAGAGGTGAGCCGGGCAATATCCTTCATACCCTCTGCGTCAAAAAGATAGTTGAAGTCATAGCCCTTAACCTGTTTGAGGCAGGGGTCATCTGCGCCTATGGTTTGGCATATGGGGTGCTCCCGGGTGAAATCGAGCGCAGTGCCGGCAACATCCATAAATTCCCCGTCGGGAGTTGAATTTTCGTCAAAATGAGCCATGACGGAGGAGCCCAGCCAGAGCCGCTGCTTCATGGCGTCCTCCCCGTCGAAGCCGTCAAGATTAAAATAGCTGTGATTTGTCAGATTAACAACTGTCTCCCTGTCGGAAACGGCGTCATACCCCACGCAGAGAACGCCTGCGCTTTCCCAGTAATAGGAAACCCTTGCAAGAAGCCTTCCGGGGTAGCCCTCCTCCCCGTCAGGAGAGATATATGAAAATGTAACCATGTTTTCCTCAACGGAATAATCCCAAAGCTTCTTGTCAAAGCCTTCAAAGCCGCCGTGAATCTGAAAGCCGCTGCGGTTTTCAGAGACATGATATTCCTGCCCGGAAAGTGTGAAGGCAGCGCCTGCGATGCGGTTTGTGCATCGTCCCATTGTGCTGCCGAGGCACACGGTCTGCCTTTCATATTCCTCTGCGGTATCGCAGCCTATAACAACATCTCTGAAAGCACCGTCTGCTGCCTTAATGAAAAGGGAGCGGAGAATTGCCCCGTAATTAATAACAACCGCCATATTTCCTTCGGAGTCCGTGAGAGTAAATTCAAAAACCTCTCTCCCGTCGCTCAGCTTGCCGAAGAATCTTTTTTTAACTGCCATAATATCCTCCTGTAAAATCTGCTTTTTGTTGGTTAATTTATTGTTTCGCCGGCCTCAATCAGAGCATCTCTGATTGCGCAGAGCATAAATTCAATGAAAACAGTTGAGTTGTTTGCTGCATCCGATCTGTTGATGGCGCTGTAATATTCCTCCTGCCTGTCGTGCACAACGGATTCAACAGGCAGCCACTCAAAAATCGGGTTCCATCTGCTGAGCAACAGAGTGTGCCAAAGCCTTCCGGTTCTTCCGTTTCCGTCTAAAAAGGGATGAATGCTTTCAAATTCAAAATGAAAAACGCAGGAAGAAATCAAAGGGTGTTCATCTGTGTGTTCAATAAACCCAAGCAGTTTTTCAACAGCATCAGGAACATAACGGGGGAGAGTTCCCAAATGAATAATTCTTCCGATTGAATCTGCAACCCCTGCAGACTGAATTCTGAAGCACCCTGGCGCATCAATTAATCCCTTCATCATTTCATAATGAGCAGAGAGTAGGCTTTCACAGTCATAAGGGTCATATTCATTCAGTCTGTCATAAGCGTCAAAAGCGTTCTTGACCTCAAGAATGTCCTTCGGGGGAGCAATAACCTGTTTCCCATTGAGAACTGAAGTGACCTGAGGAACAGAAAGCGTATTCTGCTCAATGGCAAGAGAACCCTGAACGGTTTTTATCCTGTTTTCCCTTCTCAGTATAGGGCTGGCGGAAAGCTCGCTGTTTCCTGAAATTCTCCCGGTCAGAAACGAAATATCTGATACAAGAGAGAGTATTCTGCTGTTAATTGAATAGTTATACATGGTAATTATGCCTTGCCAAACATTATTATATGTGATGAATATACCCTGTTAAGATGAAAATGTCAAAGATATCTTCACAGACCCTTCCCAGTTAATTTTGTTGACGATTACACAGTTCCGTGTTAGTGTTAATACATAAACGAATATCGTGAAAGAAAAAAATCAACATGGCAATAATAAGCCTCGCGATATACATAGGGTTTGCTGAAACTTTTTCAGCAAACCCTAAATTATGGAGTACCAGCCGCATTCAACGTGCAGCTGGCGCTCCATTACACTATTGTGAAAAATTATACGGATTTTAAGCATACCCTTCAAGACCTGCCATGTTATCATATCGCCCTGAAGTACGGAGCCGCTCGTCAAACAGGAATGAGACCTCCGTATTCGTGTATTTTCCCTCCGGAAAGATAAAGCTGCTTAAGACTTCTTTGCAGCGAGGTATCCTCCGGCAAATTTTCGAAGTTGTCAAGCCCCTTCATTAAGAAAACGAAGTTTAGAACATCTTTGCCTTCAGAAGCAACGGGGTAGCGAGTATAATCTTTGGCAAAAGCGAGTATTCTCGAGCTGCTTTTAAGATGAGCTTCAAGCTCGGGAGACAGCATCCATGATTCGCAGTGAAAAGCTTTTATGTCAAGCTCAGGAAAATGAAGCTTGAAAACTTCCAAAGCTCTTTTGTAGCTTCTATGGCAGGAATCGGCAGAGAAATCCCCATGATCAGGTATATGAACGCTCAAACAGCAGTCACCGGGGCGCACAAGAACTTCCTCTCCTGGGCTTTCAGCAGCTGCAGCATACGGCATTCCGTTCCTTCCTCTTATAAGAAAAACCTGATCTTCAAGATTCATAATCTCAAAACGCAGACGGCTGATGTTCAGAATTCTGCAGTCCACATATCGCTGAAGAAAATCGAAATATCTTTTATTAAGTCCGGGAAATCCAAACCTTTTCTCAAATAAAAAAACGCAGTCTTCAAACTGATTTAAAGTATGAAAAATAATATCCTCAGGCAGCTTTCTTTCGCAGAGGGCCTTATGCATCGGCTCAAAAAAAGGGAGAAAACATAAAAAGGGAAGCATCGAATGGTTCTCAGGAAAAATAAAAAGTCCTAAATTGTCAATAAACAGCCTTCTGTTTTCCATGCATCGGTTGACAAAAAGAGCATAGAAAGCAGCACTGCTGTCTTTCTTAAGGTTTTCTGCAGCATTATAAACAATTTCCAAAATTTGCGGAAATGCATGAAAGTCAGAGTCGATTCTTTCGATATAGTTTTTATCAAGGAAAAAGCAGCCGTTATCTGCATATTCCCTTTTAGTGTCGTTGAGAATTCCGGCAAAGGCTTCGGAGCCCGACTGCGAAAAAAATATATCAGTCATTGTCCCACCTGGAAATAAACTCCCCTATTATTTTGGTGTAATCGATGAGATCAGAACATAACACATATTCATCCGTTTGGTGGGCACCGCCCCTCTCTCCAAAGCCTCTGCCGATTCCAAAGCCTGCCGCCCTGCCGCCGGAGCATTTCATAAATATGCTCAAATCGGAAAGAGGTGAGGCGCAGACAGGCAGTTCTCTCCGAAGAACTTCTTCGCCGGCAGAAAGAAGAAGCTTCACATCTTCCGAACCTTTTGAACATTCCCCAAAGTTGAAAAATCTGCTTCTGCAGAAAATTTTGTCAATTTTCAGATTGAGTTCCTCAAGCTCTAAAGAGATGCGCCGGTAGCAAGCCTCGAGCTCTGCACATATTTTGTCAGTTCCTTTGTTGGTATAGAACGCAAAATCAATGTGACCTACATTTTTGTCGTTAGTGTTTGTGCCGCAGTCGAAGCTCAATATCCTGAAGGCGTTTTCAGGGATATCCGTTCCCTGATATCTCGGGTCGTTTTTGAGCTCCAGGCGCCTTGCCTCTCCGAAGCTTTCCAGTGATTTGCGGCATATACACAGTCCGTCCAACATTTTTGAGCAGCATTGAAGAGGCTCGGGATGTTTTATATAAAGACCAATCCTCTGCCCACCGGTTGCAGTGTTCCAAATTTCAAAGCTGTTTCCGTCCATATTAAGGTAAAAATCGCTGGGATATTTCAGGCAGCATGCCAGAGCTCCGTCACCTCCGCCGAATTCTTCGTCTACATACCCTGAGACATAGACTCGGTTTTTCGTTTTCAGCCCCAGCTCACACATGGCTTCTGCAAGAAACAGACATGCAGCAAGAGCATACTTGTCATCACAGGCTCCGCGCCCGTATATTTTTCCATTGTCATTTTTGCCTGAAAAGGGGTCAATGCTCCAGAGTGACAGGCTGCCGACAGGAACAGTGTCAAGATGCGCTGCAAGCATCAGCTGTTTTGAACCTTCCCGGGTGCAGGGGAGGAGCGCTGTGAAATTTTTTCTCCCTTCAAGATTTCTCCCGGAGAGATATTCTTCATGCTTTTTTATTCCGGAGATTTCATCCGGAGAATAGACGGCGCAGTTGATATTGAGCCGTTCATATTCCCTGCACATATACTCGGAAAGCGGGGTTTCACAGCCCCGCATTCCGTCATTTTCAGTGTTAAAGGATATAATTTTTGAAAGAATTTCAAAAAGACGGTCGGAATGGTCGTCAATATATCTGCACAGACTGCTGTTCATCAATATCTCCTGAAATTCCTGTCAGTCAGCCTGGGACCGGAGTAATTGTCTTCCCGCCCGCGATTTTGCCGAAATGTATTCAGTCCGAAATTAAGCAGGGTCACGGGTCTCGTCCATTTAAGCCCGGATTTTGCCGCAACGAAGTCCTTCAGCCCCTCGAGCCCGCCTTCTCCTTTAACGCTGGCATTATCCACCATGTATGCAGACTCTTTTGTAACATAGAAATACATATATTTCCTGTCATCCACAAGGCGGACAAGCCGGCTGTAGGGAATTTCTTCGCTCTTAACGCTGTCTTTAAAGCCTGTTTCCGAGAAATAGTAATCTGAGGAGGGGAATTTTCCGTTCATCTGCTTAATGAGCAGATTCGCATTGTGCTTCGGGCGCGTATTAAGCCCTGCAATCATCATGCAGCCAAGAAAAAGCGCCAGTATAGGGGTGACCATTTTTTCCTGAAGGAAAAGCGCACCGTAAGCAATAAGAACGAGAGAGAAAAGTATGCGCACAAATTTCTTTCCAAACTGAAATGTGTCATATTGCATCACAACAAGCCGGGTAATGGTTTCCCCGCTGTGCTTCATTTTGGCAGTATAATTCATCAGCTCCAGATTCTGTCGTTTGAAAATTCTCTGTCCCAGGCGGAGGTGTCTTCCCACTCTCCGGGAATGTCTTCGTTTATGTGCTCCCTCAGAAGCTCTTCGTTGAGCGACTCAATGCCCAGTCCCGGTGCGTCGGGAACATTGTAGAAGCCGTTTTCCATAATGGGCCTTCCGTCTGCCATCTTAACCATGTCCTGCCACCAGGGAACATCAACGGAATGGTATTCCGCAGCAAGAACATTGTGCATCGCGGCAGCAGCATGTATTGCCGCCAGGCAGGCAACCGGGCTTTCAGCCATGTGTATTGCCACAGCAACGCCGTTTTCATCTGCAATGTCTGCAATCTTTTTCAGTTCAAGAGCTCCGCCGCAGGTGAGAATGTCAGGGTGAATAACGGAAACGCCCCCGCTCTTAATAAGCGCTTCAAAGCCTTCCTTAAGGTATATGTCCTCCCCGGTGCAGATGGGAACAAGCGTTGAATTGCGAAGCCTTACATAGTGCTCAGGGTAAATCCAGGGTGCAAGGTCCTCTGCCCAGGCTAAATTGTATTTCTCCATTCTTCTGCAGAAGCGGATGCAGCTCTCAAGCTGAACATGCCCGAAATGGTCAATTGCAAGAGGAACCTCATAGCCGATAACCTCCCGCACCTGTTTAACATATTCCTCAAGATAATCAAGCCCTGCCTCCGTAATCTGAATTCCCGTGAAGGGATGGGCCGTTGTAACAATCTGGTAGCTCTTCTGGTGCTTCACCATGTCTGCAGTGACAGAGCCTCCCTGGGCATTAAGAACATGGGAGGCATAGGTCTTCATGTCGTCAATAAAGCCGAGAGGCGCATTAATTGCCCCCGGAATGTCCATCAGCAGACCGATTCCCAGATCCATCTTAAGGAAGGTGAAGCCCTTCTCCATTCTCTTTTTGAGTGCCAGCCCCATTGCGTGGCCGCTCTGGTCCTTGCCGTCAACATCAGTGTCGCAGTAAACTCTGATTTTGTCTCTGTATTTGCCGCCCAGCAGCTGCCATACGGGAACTCCCCATGCCTTGCCGGCCAAATCCCACAGCGCAATCTCAATTCCGCAAACACCGCCGCCCTGCCGGGAGGGGCCGCCGAACTGCTTGATTTTGTGCATAATCATGTCAACATTACAGGGGTTTTCGCCAAGTATTCTGCTTTTAAGCATGAGAGCATAGGTTTTGCTTGAGGCATCGCGGACCTCTCCGTAGCCCACAAGCCCCTGGTTGGTGTAGATTTTAATGAGAGTGCAGCGCTTTGGAGCACCGTCTATATCCAAAAAGCGCATATCCGTAATTTTGAGAGTGGAAGGATCAATTTTTGAGTTTGCCATTATTCAAATCTCCTTTCAGAAGCGGCCGTATTTATTGTAAACTTCAAAGGGGTCCATGCCCTCTGCCATCGCTCTTCTTGAAAGAACCTCATCATTGAAGTTCTTTTCTGCCTTTTCAAGCACAGGAACAACAATGTCCTTCGGAACAACAACAACCCCGTCACCGTCGCCGAAGATATAATCACCGGGATCTATTCTGAGAAGGCCGTCAACTCCGTTAACATATATGGGGATCATGTAGTCAACAATCATTGAGCGGGTGAGGCCTTCAACCGGGCTGCACCAGCGCACGAAGGTTGGAAATCCCATGGCAATGAGATAGTCCGAATCTCTTGTGGAGCCGTCAATAACTGCGCCGACAGCGCCTGCCGCTCTCATGGCTGTTGCCGTTATTTCACCAAACTGCCCGCAGTGTGTATCGCCCTGAACATCAGAAACAAAAATGCAGCCCTGGCACATGCTCTTCATCTGCCCGAGACGGATGTTATGAATGGCAGGATCTGTATTGGGCGTGGTGCAGCGTCTTGAGGTGAAGGCGGGGCCTGCAAGCTTGCCGTTTCGCTCGCTTCTCTCAAGGGGCCCGATGCCCGGCTTCAATGAGCGGCCGGGAAGCCCATACTGCTCTGCCATTATATCATAAACAAGAGCGGTGTAAAGTTTTTTGTATCTCTCGCCGATTTCTTCAATGCGGTAACGCCAGTCCTCCGGAATCTGCTCAATAAGGGGTCTTACTTCGTAGATGTCTTCAATTTTATCGCTCATTGCCTTTCTCCTTAAGCTGCTGATTTTAATTTAAGCTGAATAACATTATTTTCGTTCTTCAAAATAAAGTCAATAAATTTCACCATGTAAAACAATCAAATTCACAGCATGAAATTCAATTGACATAAGCGTTCCCAAATTATATTATCATATCAAAACACAATAACATTTACGGAGGAAAGATATGTTTGATCTTCACGGAAAAACAGCCCTCATAACCGGTTCCAACAGAGGCATTGGAAGAGCAATCCTTCTTGCCTATGCCCGGCAGGGAGCGGATGTAATCCTTCACTGCCGCAAGCCCAACGAAAGAGCAGACGAGGTGATAAAACAGGCTGAAGGCTTCGGAGTAAAATGCTATGCCGTATATGCGGACATGTCTGAGCTTGAGGGGCCTCAGAAGCTCTATGAAGGGGTGAAGGCCCTGGGCCTCAATGTAGACATTCTTGTTCTCGGCGCATCAATTGAGCTCCGCCGGGAATGGACGGAAATAACCGACGAGGAATTCGATCTCCAGATAAACACCAACCTCCGCGCTCCCATGCACCTCATGCAGAAGTTCATCCCCGAAATGCAGGAGAGAAAATGGGGAAGAGTAATAACAATGGGTTCTGTTCAGCAGGTCAAGCCCCATGAGGCAATGCTGGTGTATTCCGCAGGCAAAGCTGCGCTTTGCAACATGATGCTCTCCCTTGCTCCCCACATTGCTCCCGACGGAGTAACAATAAACAACCTTGCTCCCGGAGCCATCAGGACAGACAGAAATGCCGAAGCCCTTTCAGACCCTGCCTATGAAGAGCATGTGAGATCTCTCATACCCGTCAGATATATAGGCATTCCGGAGGATATTGCAGCAATAGCGGTTTATCTCGCATCCGAAGAGAGCAAGTATATGACGGGCGAAAACATTTATGTTGCAGGAGGAAAAGATCTGTGAAAATCTGCGATTATTTCTATTCTAATCCCGACAGGCAGTGGGATTATGCTTCTCAGCTTGGCGTGAAATATGCAGACGGCCGCATGACAGACGGTCAGATGTCGGAAATAGCCTCCTCCTTCGAAAAACTCAAAGCCATGAAGGAGCATTTCGAAGCCCGGGGCTTTGAACTCAAGGTACTTGAGCCTGCTCCTCCCAATCAGAAAATCAAGCAGGGGCTCCCCGGCAGAGACGAAGAAATTGAAACCATGTGCACACTCATCCGAAACATGGGAAAGCTGGGCATTGAAGTCCTATGCTACAATTTCGTGGCCTATTTCAACTGGGAGCGCACCCGTTTTGACTATCCCGAGCGGGGCGGAGCTCTTGTGAGCGAATACGATTATTCAAAAACCGACCATTCGGTTCTCACTCCCGCCGGAATAATCACTGAGGAACAGATGTGGTCAAACTTTGAATATATGCAGAAGGCCATAGTCCCGGTTGCCGAGGAAGCAGGGGTGAAGCTTGCGCTCCATCCTGATGACCCTCCCGTTCCGGCAATAAGAGGGGTCAGCCGCTTCCTCACAAGCGCAGCTGCAATGGAAAAAGCAATAAATCTTGTCCCCAGCCCCAACATGGGAATAACCCTGTGCCAGGGCACGTTCCAGGCCATGGGAGAGGATGTCGTTGAGTGCATAAAACACTTCGGCTCCTTGGGTAAAATTAATTTTGCTCACTTCCGCGATACCCGGGGAGACAAATATTGCTTCCACGAAACCTTCCACGATAATGGCCCAACAGACATGGCAGCAGCCGTCCGCGCCTACAGAGATGTGAATTATCACGGCTATGTCCGCGTTGACCATGTTCCCGCAATGGCCGGAGAAGAAGCAGAGCACCCGGGCTACGGAAGCGTCGGCAGACTCTTTGCAATAGGCTATCTCCGGGGGCTGATGGAAATGGCCGGCTCTCTGGAGGACTGACCATGCCCCACAATGTCTACATCGCTTCCCAATGCGAAAAAGGCGGCATATATCACTGCATTCTAAGCGACAGCGGCCGGCTTACCCTGAAAAAAATATACGAAAGCCCCCGTCCCTGCTACTTTTGCCGGGAGGGGGATGTTCTCTATGCGCTCCTTCGGGAGCCCTTTCTCTTTTCTTCCGGAGTTCGGGAATATCGCATTAAGCCCAACGGAGATCTTGCTCCCCTCGGTGAAATAAAATCTGTCCACGGAACAATAGCCGCCCATCTTTACGCTGAAAAAGGGAAGCTCTATGTTGCCAACTACATAAACGGAACCGCAATCCTCATGCCGGATACTATGGCGGCCTTCAACGGCAATTCCCACCCTCACTGTATCTGCCCTTCTCCGGACGGGGAGTATATTTTCATCCCCGACCAGGGCACTGACTGCATCCATGCCCTGAAAAAGAATATGGAAAAGCAATATGACCTTTCAATGCCCGCAGGCTCCGGCCCCCGCCACATGCTTTTTGCTCCCGATGGCAGGTATGCATATTGTGCCAATCAAGACAACAGCACGGTTTCCGTCCTCAAATATGAAGAAGGGAGACTTTCTCTTTTTTCATCGGTTTCAACCCTGCCGGAAGGCTTTAAAGAGAAAAATGAGGTTGCAGCAATCCGCCTCTCAAATGACGGAAAAACCCTCTTCGTTTCAAACAGAGGCCACGACAGTGCCGCCGTATATTCCCTCTCCCCCTCAGGCGATGCTCTGAAGCTCCTCGGCTTCATACCGAGCTTCGGAAAAACTCCCCGGGAGATGACCGTAATAGGCAGCTTCCTCCTCTTTGGAAACATAGATTCAGGAACGGTCTCTGTGTTCAGCATAGAAGAAAAACTGCCCCAAAGTCCGCTCTGCGTGATTAACATAGAGCAGCCCTGGGGCATAATAGGTGATTGAATTTTTTAAAGGGCAGACTGTGTGTCGTTCGGGTCCCCGTTTCTTGCGGCGTAATACTCGGCAGACCAGTCGATATCTCTGTATTCTGCGCCTCTCGGGTCGTTTTTAATGAAATCAACCAGCATGTCCAACATCTCTTCCGTCCATGTGTTAAGATCAATCTGCGCTGTGGTAAAGCGGTTTGCCGTGATCATTTCAAAGCCGAAAATGTCTTTAATCTGGGTTTTCGCCCCGTTTTCAACAACCTCAACAACCAGCTGCGGAGGGATAAACAGAACTCCCCCGCTGCAGCCGTAAACAATGTCTCCCGGGAGACACATCGCCGAATGCTCCCCGTCTCCCAGCCTCACGGGCCCGTTAAAGCTCAGCATGCAGAAATCCCTTATGGGGGTGGGGTCAATTCCCCGGTAATAAACATTGATCCCCTCAACCTTCTGCATCTGCTCAATGTCTCTTATGCCGCCCCAGATAACGGCTCCGCCGCTGTGGGTTCTTGATTTAACGGCAGTTGTAAGGTTTCCTCCCAGGAAGGTGCCCTTGTAAACCTTGTCATACATGTCAATAACAGCAACATCTCTGTCAACCAGCGAATCAATAACCCACTGATTAGGAGTCCCTGTTCTGCCTTCTGCCTTCGCCTGAGCCATAGATGCGTCATAGTAATCCGGCCTCTTCGGCCCGTAGGAGGCGGTTACGGCTCTTCCGATCATCTTGCAGTTAAGCTCTCCGTTCTCCTTGAATTCGGGATGCAGGCAGTTCATTGCAAGAAACTGATTCTCATATCCCTGAACGAAAATGGGCTTCCAGAGCTCCTCCAGGGTCATTTTCCTGATTTCATCAAGGTATTTGTCGGGAACGAAGGGGCGTCCGTCCTCCATTCTTTCGCCCTTCCAGCTTGGGGTCAGGGCAATAATGTCTTCTCTGCTGTTAAAACGCATATTTAATCTCCTTAAAGAGTGATTTTCCGAATGATTGTATCCCAATAAATTTCAAATTGCAATCACAAAATAAAATACTTAATGATTAGCTTGAATTTCACTTAAAGGCCAGCCGATGGCTGATCTCATTTGCCGCCATTCGCCCCTGCTTAACAATCTTCTCCCTATACTCCTCGCTGTCTTTGCTTTTGGAATAAAGAACGCCCACCGAGGCAATAACCTTGCTCCCGTCATTAACAGGAAATGCAAACGACTCCGTCTGGTCCATCTCAACCGAGCAGTGAGCATAGCCTGCCGCCCGTATTTTTTTCAGCTCTGCCTTGAGCTCGTTGTCAAGAATTTCCGCTCCGCTTCTGCCCTCCTCCTCGCTCATCCTCGCAATTGTGTAGTGCAGAGCCTCGGAATCCATGTAGGCAAGCAGGATGCGCCCTGTGGCAGTGGCCTCCATATATCCCTGAATAATCGAGCCGTCGCTCATGGGAAGGATGCCCTCCTTGTCAATGTGGTAAATTATATATTTTCTCCCGTTCGTAACAACCGAGATAAATGCGCTTGCGCCTGTCTGAGAATGGAGCCATTTGATAATCGGTGTTGCAACCTTAATGAGAGAGCTGTTGTAAGCCCCATAGCGGGAAAGCATATAGGCCCAGGGGCCGAGCCTGTAGCCCTCCTTCCTCGAAACCCTTTCAACATAAAGCGAGTCGCACATTGTGTCAATAATGTGCGCGCAGGTTGATTTGTTAAGCCCCGTTTTCTCTGCCAGCTCGCTCAAGGTCATGGGTGTTTCCGCATTTCCCGAAAGAATTGTTAATATGTCCATCGCTTTTTTAACGGATTTAATCATAAAATAACATCCTCCCGCCCAGTCCGTTTCATATTATGAAATATACCCCTTTAGTCCTGCAATGTCAAAGCTATTCTCCCCGTAATAATGCACAAATTTAAGAAGCTGTTTTTGTGCAGCTTGCCGGGAGGAAATTCTGAGCAGCTTTTTTAAATTTTATATTGTGATATTTAATTTCACAATGCGAAATATATTGACTTTTTAACCAAATTTGAGCATTATTTATAGGTAGGCAAACTGCCTTAACAGTCAAAAATGCCGAAAGGCAAAAAATTATTTTATAAGGAGATCATCCAAATGAAAAAGATCCTTGCACTGGTTCTTGCTTTCGTCATGGTGTTTGCTCTTTGTGCCTGTGGCCAGACAGCCACAACAGAAACAGCAGCCCCTGCCGCAGAAGCAGCTCCCGCAGCTGAAGAAGCCGCTCCCGCAGAAGAAGCAGCTCCCGCAGCAGACCCTGTAGTTCTTCGCTTTGCATTTTCCGAGGCTCCCGAAAGCCAGACCGCTGAGATCATGGCAACAGTTAAGGAAAACGTTGAAGCCCGCACCGAAGGCCGCGTAGTCATTGAGTGCCACTGGTCCAACGAGCTCGGCTCCATCGCAGACTCCATCGAGCAGATTGCTCTCGGCGGAAACATCGTAACCTCCACCTCCGCTTCCTCCTGGGCTCCGTACGGCTGCGACGATATGACAGCTATGGACTCCATGTTTGCATTCTCCTCTGCAGATGCCATCCAGAAGTTCAACGAGTCAGACATGTGGGCAAACATGGTTGCTGAGCTCGAAGCAAACGGCAACATTCACATGATCTGCTGCAACTGGGCAGCAGCACCCCGCGTGATTCTCTCCAACAAGCCCATCAACTCTGTTGAAGACCTTAAGGGCTTCCTCGTCCGTGTCCCGACCGACACTTATGCAGCATGGTTCTCCGCACTGGGCGCATCCCCTGTTTCAGGCATCCCCTTTGCTGAAGTCTACACCAACATTGAGTCCGGCGTTATCGAAGGCGCAGAAGCTCCCTTTGCAACCCTTTCCGACTACTCTGTATACGAAGTTGCAAAATATGCCTTCACCTCCTGCCACACCTATGCAGCAGCCTGCTTCGGCACTTCCACTGCAATCTGGAGCCTCCTCTCTGCTGAGGACCAGGCAGTTGTAACCGAAGAGCTCACCGCCGGTGGCGCTCAGTTCACACAGCTCTGCGCAGACAAGAACGCAGAATACATGGCAGCTTTCGAAGAAGCAGGCGTTACCATCGTAGAGCCCTCTGCTGATGATGTTGCAGCCTTCCAGGCAGCAGCAGCTCAGGCAGCTGTCACTCTCGGCCTCCGCGAAGGCGTTATGGATGAAATCGCTGCAGCTTGCGCATAATATCAACAAACAGTTTTAAACTCTTTGGGGAAGGGCATTAACCCTTCCCCAATTTAGTAGAATCCTCCGTAAATTTTTCTTTATGGTCCTTTAGTATCAATTTGAGGTGATTTCGTGAAAAAATTTTTGAATGGACTGAAGTGGTTCGTTCTTCACATAGAGGAAATCATAGCCTGCACAGCTCTGGGAGTAATGCTCTGCGTAATATTCTATAACGTCATGATGCGCTACATTTTCCGCAATCCCACTGCCTGGGCCGATGAGCTTTCAATGATTTGCCTCGCCTATGTGACCTTTGTAGGCGGCGCCGCCGCATACAAAAGAAACCTCCACTTCGGAATCGACATTATTTTAGACAAACTCCCGGCCGGCGTGAGAATGTTCATCAGAAGGCTGACGAATTTTGTTTTCATTTTCCTTTTTGCCTATGCAACCTATCTCGGCTGGCAGCTCACCGCAGGAGCGGTCAAAAAATTCAACTACTCCGGCTGGTCATATAAAATAATGGATGTTGCGCTTCCCCTCGGCTTCCTCAGCATGACCATCTATGCAGTATATTTCTTCATCATGTCCTTCACAAACAAGGAAGCTTATAAAAAGCGCTATGAGCAGACCTATGAAGAAGACAATGTTGACGAAGAGTTAATCAAAGCCGGCGAAGCAATGTTCGCCGCAGTAGATGCAGAAAACGGAAAAGGAGGCACCGAAGAATGACAACCTGGCCAATGATAGTGGTAATGATACTCTTCTTCCTCGGCATTCCCTGCTCCTTTGCAATGATGATCGTCTGCATCCCCTATTTCCTTTCAGACCCCTACATTCAGGCAACCGTCATAGCTCAGAAAATGCTTGCCAGCTGTGAAACCCAGTCTCTCATGGCAATTCCCTTCTTCATCACAGCCGGCTCCATAATGAACTATTCCGGCATTTCCGAAAAGCTCCTTGAGTTTGCAGACGGACTTGTCGGCCACCTGACAGGTGGTCTCGGCCATGTAAACGTTCTGCTATCAACTCTCATGGGCGGAATCTCCGGCTCCGGAGCAGCAGACTGCGCCATGGAATGCAAGGTTCTCGTGCCTGAAATGCTTAAATATGGCTACTCAAAGCCCTACTCCGCAGCGGTTACAGCGGCAACCGCCTGCATAACCCCCATAATTCCTCCCGGAATAAATCTTGTTCTTTTTGCCTGCCTGTGTGAGTGCTCCGTCGGCCGCCTTCTTGCCGCCGGCTATCTCCCCGGAATCATGCTCTGCCTTGGAATGATGCTTGTTAATGCAATAATTTCCAAAAAGCGCGGCTACAAGGGCCACAGAGAACGCATGATGAAGGGCAAGGAGCTTCTCAAGCTCTTCCTCAGCTCCCTTTGGGCTCTCTTCCTCCCCTTCGGACTCATCCTTGCGCTTCGCATAGGCGTATGTACTGCAACCGAAGGCGGTGTTCTCATGGCTTTCTATTCCCTTTTTGTCGGAAAGTTCATATACAAAAAGCTTGAGTTCAAAAAGATTCCCCAGATGCTCCTGGATGCAGTAAACTCCACTGCTCCTGTTATGATGATCCTTTGCGCAGCAAACCTCTTCAGCTACTACATGTCCTGGGAGACCATACCCTCCCAGCTCACAAAGCTCCTCATAACCTACACCTCCAACAAGTATGTTTTCCTGCTCCTTTGCAACATACTCTTCCTTGTAATCGGCTGCTTTATGGACGCAATGGCTGCAATGATAGTCATAGCTCCCCTGCTTGCCCCCGTTGTGAGAGCTCTGGGAATAGACATTATCCACTTCGGTCTCATGATGTGCCTGAACTGCGGCCTTGCCGCAATCACGCCGCCCTTCGGAACATACATCTTCCTTGTCTCCGGTCTTCTCAAAATGAAGACGGCAGACATGATCAAGGAGCTCTGGCCCTACATTGGAATTGCAATCGTAGTACTCCTCCTTGTAACCTATGTTCCCTGGTTCTCTCTCACCATACCAAACCTCATGTATGGAGTGGCCGCTTAATAAAAATCCTTTAATCCGGTATCGGTTCCTTACCGGTGCCGGATATTTAAACACTTAATGAAATGCTGACTGACGAATACGCAAAAATACTAACGGAAAAAATTGAGTGCATAAGAAGCACCCAGCGGGAAAACATTGAGAAGGCTTCTCAATTGCTGAAAACCGTCATTGAAAATGACGGGCTCATATATGTTTTCGGCTGCGGCCATTCCCACATGCTCTCCGAGGAGGCCTTCTACAGAGCAGGAGGTCTTGGCTGCGTCTGCCCGATTTTCTTCGAGCCCCTCATGCTCCACGAGAGCGCAGCTCTCTCCTCAAGGCTTGAAAAGCAGGACGGTCTCTATGAAAAGCTCCTTGAAAACTGCAGCTTTTCTGAAAATGATGCTGTGATCTGCATCTCAAACTCCGGGGTAAATTCGGTCCCCGTGGAGTTCGCGGCAGCTGTAAAAGCCCTCGGTCTTCCCCTAATAGGCATCGCCTCCTCCCGCTATCTTCAGCAGGAACCCCATAACCCTTTAAATGCCCACCTGCAGCAGCTCTGCACCGTCTGCATAGATAACTGCGCTCCCCACGGAGATGCCTGTCTGCAGATTGAAAAGCTGCCCGTTAAAATGACCCCTGTTTCAACCGTGACCGGAGCATTCATTCTCAACAGCCTGCTTGCAGAGGCTTCTGCCCTTGCGGCAAAAGAAGGCTTTGAGGTTCCCGTATTTCTCTCCGGGAACATACCCGGCGGCAGTGAATACAACAGGGCTCTCATCGAAAAATATTCAAAGAGGGTGAAATATCTTTGAACAGGCCCAAAATAACGGTAATCGGGCTCTGCGGCCGCTCTGTTTTCCTTGAGCTTGACCATTTCCATGAAAAGGGAGAAACGGTACATGCAAAAGCTCTTCACACAGAGCCGGGTGGAAAGGGCTATAATCAGGCCGTTGCCGCTGCCCGTCTCGGGGCGGAGGTGAGCTTCATAGGCTGCTGCGGTGAAGATGAGGATGCAGAGGCTTGCCGAAGCTTTCTTCTGAGCGAAGGAATAACTCCCCTCATCCAAACTGTCCCCTGCGCCCAAACGGCTTATGCAGCAATTTTAACCGATGCCTCCGGCGAAAACAGAGTCACTGTCTTCCGTGGGGCGGCAGACTGCCTCTCCCCCGAATTCATAAAAGAGAATGAAGCTGCAATTGCCCGGAGCGATTATCTTCTTCTCAACTTTGAATATCCAATGGCAGTCAATGAGACTGCTGCAGCAATAGCCCTTGAGCACGAAATAAAAATAATTCTGAACCCGGCCCCGGCCTGCTCCTGCAGTGAGGAGCTGCTGAAGCGCTGTTGGTGCGTAATTCCAAACGAGCATGAGGCCGCCTTCCTTCCCCTTCGCCCCTCCAGATGCGTAACAACTCTGGGAGGAAAGGGTTGCGAGATTTTTGAAAACGGAAAGATCACCAGGCTACAGGCCTTTCCCGCAATCCCAGCAGACACAACAGGGGCCGGAGACTGCTTTTGCGCAGCCCTCACACTTGCCCTCGGAGAGGGAAAATCCCTCGAGGAGGCTGCAAAATTTGCTTCCCTCTGCGCAGCCCGTTCGGTTGCGGTTAAACATGTAATGCCCTCTCTTCCAAGGAGAGCGGAAATAGGAGAATAAAAATAATGACAGACAATTCAAACGGATACTATTCTCAGGTTGTCGATCTCATAACAAAAATTGAGACCGAGCAGTATGAAAACATCAAGGCCGCCGGCCAAATGATGGCCCAGGCAATAAAAGAAGACCGCTTAATAAATGTATACGGCGGCGGCGGGCACACAACCCTTCCCGTCGGAGAAATGTTTTTCAGAGCAGGCGGCCTGTGCAACATTAACCCCTGCATGGAAACAGGTCTCTCCGTTTTTAACCAGGCTCAGAAATATCTGGCCCTTGAACGCTGTGTGAACTACGGCCGTGCGATAATGGATTATTATGACCTTCACGAAGGTGATGTTCTCATAATCTATCATAACATAGGCACCAATGCCGCAACCATAGATGCAGCTCTTCAGGCAAAGGAGAGAGGGGCAAAAATAATAGCGGTCTCCTCCTCAGACTGGCAGAAGAACACTCCCGTTGACTATGAGCTCCGTCACCCCTCAAAGCAAAACCTTTTCGACCTTGCAGACATCTGCATTGAAGACTATAACCCCCTCGGAGATACAGTTGTAAAGCTTGAGGGCTTTGAAACCCCCATCGGGCCCATCTCCAACATGACCGATTTCTATATTGTCCACCGCCTTGAAATCGAATGCGCAAAGGCCTGCCTTGAAATGGGCATTGAACCCCCCTTCTGGCGCAGTGCAAATGTTCCCGGTGGCGATGAATTCAACAAAAAGAACCTTGATAAATACAGTCCCAGAGTGAAAATGCTCTGAGCAGGAGGAAAAATGGAAAATAATTTTATCCCTGCGCTCCTTGAGCTTGCGGAGAAATATGCAGCAGCGGAAAATCTGTCTGTTGAACTGGAAGAGGGAGCTGTTAAGGTTGCCTGCAGCAAGGGAAACTTCCGCTTCTTCTACAATTTCAATCTCGCCTTCCCTGAGGACGGCTTCAAGCCCGTTCCACTCTATCACTGGCAGGCGCAGCCCAAATATATTCAGCTCAAGGGCCTGCTCGACAGGAAAATGGTTGAACCTGCCCTTGCCATGCGCATCCATCACATGGTCCCTCATGACGGCTTTACCCAAACCATAAAAGATATAATGGTTTTTGAAGCAAATCTCTTTGAGTTCATAACCGGAGCCCGGCTCAACAGGGTCTTTGCAGACTTCTCAGGCGACATATATACCAACTGCATAATGTCCTCAAAGAACAATGTCAAGGCAAGCATGGAGCTTGGTTTCCTGCCTGACGGCAGCGAGCCCGTCCTCCTCCACGAAGTGGTTGCCCGAACAGGCATCGCCTCCGACCTCCCTGTAGACATTCAGACCGTCCAATATCCCATCTATGTTTTCAAAGGGAAAGAGACACTGACCTATAATGAAATCGACTTTGAGCTCTATGGCATGAACAACACCGAGGCAGACTGCATCCGTTTCATAATATGGGCTCTCTCAGATGCCTCAAGAACAGCTGCCCTTGCTGAAAATTATGCCCACATTGAAAAGGTTTATGCCGCAGCCCTCAAGGCCAGCGAAACCCTCAGCTATACAGAAGTGGAGGCTTAAATAATTATGAGACAGGTTAATCTTGCAATCGCATCACTCACCCATGCGCATGTCCGCAAATACTATCAGACCCTCCATGACAATAACAAAATAAATTGGGTTGCTGTCTCCTGCGCAACCGATGAGGTTGAAAGGAACTTCCGTGACTATGGCTACGATGTTCCCATCTATCGCTCCACTGAGCAGATGCTCATAGAGCACCCTGAAATCGACGGCGTTATAATAGCCAGCGAAAACTTCCGCCACTATGGAGACATGGAGCTCTGCTGCAAATACGGAAAGCATATGCTCTCCATGAAGGTTCCCACCTTTGATCTTGAAGAGTATGACCGCATGATTAAGCTCGTGAAGGATGCCGGAGTCATTTGCCAGGTTGAGCTTGAAATGCATTATAACCCAACCTGCAGAAGAGCCCTTGAACTTGCCCGCAGCGGAGCCGTGGGCGACATTATCTCCTTCAATGCAACCAACATAACCCTTTCCCCCGTCTGGGCCTTCCCCTGGCAGGGAGACCCCGAGATTTCCTACGGCAAGCGCGTTCCCCTCAGAGAAGGTGATTCCCGCTGCCGCGGCGGAGCCCTCAGCGACCATCCCCACATTTTCGACATGCTTCGCTGGGTAACCGGAAGCGACTATGAATATGTTTTTGCAGACATTGCAGACAATATCCGGCCCATCGAGGAAGAAGATGTGATATATGTAACCGGCCGCATGAAAAACGGCTGCAAGTTCCTGCTTGACCCCTCCTGGTCCCGCCACGAGGCAAAAACCTCTGTTCCCATCAACTGGGACCTTCACCCCAAGAGAATGGAAGTCAATTTCTCAATAGTAGGAACCGAGGGCATAATCCAGGCAGACTGCTTCGGTCCTAACGACAGCTATTGCGGCGGCCCCAACAACCGCTATGCCGTGCAATACACCTATTTCGATGAGTGGATTGGCATGATGGATGAATTCTGCGACTGCATACTCAACAACAAGCAGCCCAAAATAAATCTTGAATGGCACCGCCAGACCGTTGAAGCAATGGTGGACTGCTACGAGTCCTATAAAGAGGGAAAGCCCGTTTATCTCAAGGGGGAGGAAAAGTAAATGTCAATCAAACACACTGCCATAAGCTACTACGGCTTCAACTATGTTGAGCATGCCGAAAAAGATTTTCAGGAAATGATAGATCATGGCTGCGACACAGTTATCCTTGCAATAACCGAGTTCGACATGGACTTCTGGTTCCCCAACATAAATGCAATTGTAAAAAAAGCCCATGAAATGGGTCTCCGAGTCCTTGCAGATACCTGGGGCATAGGCAAATATTTCGGAGGCGAGCAGGTCTCTCTCTTCCTGCAGAACAATGTTAATCACCGCCAGGTTTCTGCCTACACCGGTGAAGTTCTTCCCTTTGCCTGCTTCAACACAAATTCCTTCAGAGATTATTTCACATCCCGCTGCCTCAGACTTGCCCGCGAAACCGAGGTTGACGGTTTCTTCTGGGACGAGCCCCACTATGCCTACCCCAAGGCCTATGCCTCAATAACCGGCGGCGCAGGGGACGATTGGTCCTGCCGCTGCCCGGAGTGCATGAAGAAGTTTGAGGAGTACTACGGCTATGAAATGCCCAAATTCATGAACGACGATGTGAAGCAGTTCCGCTGGAGAGAAGCCCTCAAAACCCTTTCAGACTGTTCGAAGGCTCTCAAGGAGTATAACCCCAAGCTCGAAATAACCTGCTGCGTCCATGCAACCCTCCAGAGCTACTATGTAACGGAGCTCCGTGGCTACGATAACTGGGAAATGGTTGCCTCCTGCCCCTATTTCGATGTTTTCTCCACAACAATAATCAAATGGAGCCTGCCGGAAAGCTTCTTCCGCCAGATTACCGAGCGCACCGTGAACATAGCAAGGAAATACGGCAAGGAATGCGAGCGCTGGCTCATGGGCTACAGTGAGCGCCCTGAGGACTTCTCCCAGATTGACAGAATAGTAGACATGTATGAGGAAATGGGAGTTGACCGTCTCGGAACCTGGACCTACCGCGGTGGTCTTGGAACAAGCGTTGCTGCCAAGGATCCCATTGAGCTCTGGGATAACATAGGCCGAAATTACAGGCGCGTGCTCAAAAAATAAACTAATGCTTAATGACAGCGCAGGAAAGGATACACCTTGCTGTGAATAAAGCCCGTCAATAACAAACGCCCCCGTGCCTTGCGCACAGGGGCGTTTGTCTGTGGAAATATCAGGCGTTAATGCTGTTGAGCACCTGCTCCACCTCGGGATATTTTTTAACCTCAGGGCTGTCAAAAAGTCTTCCTTCAAATATAACCTTTGTAACCCTGCTCAGTGCGCTCAGATCCTCCAAAGGATTTTCTGCCGTAACAATCATGTCTGCCATCTTGCCCTCGTGAAGCGAGCCGGTAAAATCTGAAATGCCGGCAATCTCTGCGTTAATCATTGTGGCGGTGTGAAGAGCAAAGCTGTTGCTCACTCCGCAGTAATTCACAAAGTGAACAAGCTCTCTCCAGAAGCCGTAATGGGTTGCATAGCTGCAGGAGCTGTCTGTGCCAAGACCCACGGGAATGCCGTTTTTAAGGTTCTCCTTTGCCAGCTCAATCATGCCCTCAACAACAATTTTTGAATTTCTCACAGAGGCTTCGGAAAGATTCATAACTCCCGGAAGAGCAAGAGAATAGGGGAGCGCAGGTGTTATGGTCAGTACCTGGCATGCGCCTTTTTCCTTAAACAGGCGGATAATATCCCCGTCAGGAGCGGCTCCGTGCTCAATTGTGTTAACGCCGTTTTCAAGAGCTGCTCTTATGCCGTCTCTTCCCTCGCAGTGAGCCGCAACAGGATAGCCCAGCTCATGGGCTCTGTCACAGGCGGCCTTAATGCAATCCTCGCTCATCAAAAGCGCGCCCGGCTCTCCTGACTCGTCGCAGTCAAGAACGCCCCCGGTAATCATCAGCTTAATAAGGTCCGGCTTCGCCTCCGCAATTTTGTTCACCAGCTCTGCAGCCTGCTCTGCGCTCTCTGCAATGTAGGCAAAGCTCCCTGCCATGTGCCCTCCCGGAACGGAAATGGCGCAGTCAGATGTGAGTATGCGGGGGCCTATGCGCTTCCCGCTTTCTATATCATCACGAACCCTTGTGTCGAAATCCGCAACTGTCCCCACGGCGCGAACAGTGGTTACGCCGGCCATCAGAGCATTTTTTGCATTAGCTGCAATCATACCGCAGCCTATGGCCCTGCCCAAAGCGCAGCTGTTAAGAGCCCTGCAAAGCAGGGGAAGATTCAGCTTTCTCTTGCTGGGCTTTCCGGAGCCGGGCAAGTGTACATGAAGGTTTATAAGCCCGGGAAGGATATACTGCCCCCCAAGGTCAACAAGCTCGCAGCCGGAAAGCTCTGCTCCGTCAGCATCCTTGATTGCGGCAATTTTTTTGCCTTCAACAATAATAACCTTTCCGGTTTGCAAAGCCATGTTTTCCGAGCCGTCAAGAATAATTCCGTTAATATATGCAGTCTTCATCTGTCTTTCTCCGATTTTCAATTATTTGTCCTGATAATGCCCGCGGAGAGAATAAATTTCAATAATATCATCGCCGCCATCTCTGTAGATAAGGCGATTTTTTTCATCTATTCTCCTTGAATAACAGCCTGAAAGCTCTCCTTTAAGAGCCTCTGGCTTCCCTGTTCCAGAGCCGACGCCGTTTCTTTCTATGTCCTTCAGCAGGCTGTTTATCTTCTTTAGAGTCTGCCTGTCCTGAAACTGCCAATATAGATAATCCGACCAGGCAATTTCCGAGAATTGAAACTTACTCATCGGCCATCAGCTCTAATTCTTCAATTGTTTTGGTAATAAGCTTGCCCTCTTCAGCCTGAAGGAAAGACTGTTTCAATTTAAAAAGATAATCGGAATTTGCCTGAATCCGTTTAAGCTCGGAGTATTCTTTTTCCGACACAAGAACTACATTGCTGTTTTTCGGTCTCGTAATTATAACCTGTTCCCCGGAAGAAACCAGATCTATGTAATGCTTTAGATTGATTTTAAAATCAGTAGCAAGGGTAGCAGTCATTTTTAGCCTCCGAGAATAATTAAATACTGAATTCAATATCATTTCTGATGCGTTATATTATATCATAGCTGCATAACAAGTCAATGAAAAGTTTCGCTTTATAAATTATCAGGTTCATTGCCGCCTTCAAATTTTTTAAAAACCGGTTCAATGAAAAGGCTCCAAAGCAGCATAAGCACTGCCGGCATGAAAAAAACCGGGAAAATATATTTAATGCAGAAGCTCCCTGCCTCAACGGTCAAAAGAGCAATAACCAGCGTCCTCGGAATATATCCCACAGAGAATTTCAAAGCAGCAATATTAAGCTCCTTAAAGCTCATGCTGAAACGGGAAAAAATCGGGAAAATCCAGCAGACGCAGCCAATGGGAATCAGCAGAACAACATAATAAGCTGCCGCTGCGGCAACAGCCCCCTCGTTTCTCAGAAAGCTCAGCATAAAAAAGCCAAGCCCCAGAACACCTCCCCAGAGAAGAGCCGAGAAAATGCCGATTTTCAGCCCGTTTTTAAAGCTGCGGAAAAATCTTTTGTAGATGCCCTCTTCCTTTCGCCTTATTCCGTGAACAACGCAGTCATAAAGGGCAATCGTCGATGCCCCGATTGTGATAATCGGCGCCGAGCAGAGAAGCCAGAGAGCACTGAGGGCGAAAATGTCCGTCAGAACATTCAGAGCCCTCCAAAGAAAGCTCTCCTGGCTGAAAATTCTGTTCATAAGAGCTCCGGAACAATTTCTGCAAGCTTTTCCGCCAGCTGAGCATGGCCCTTCCGGCTCAGGTGAGTGAAGTCAACGCTGTTGAACTCCGCAATGCCCTCTGCGTCAAGAAAGGCGCAGCCGTTACTCTCCGCCTTTTCCTTGAAATAAGGCGCAAGCTGCGGGCTTTTTTCAACGCAGCAAAGCCCCATAACAAGGTCTGAAAACCCTTCTCTCATCCAGGGAGGAGAAACAACAAGAATGTTGGGCTTATTGTCTCTCCAGGCAGGAACGCTTTTAGCCTTGAGAATAAGCCTTTCAAGCCCTGCCCCTATGCAGGCGGGGTTTGCGTTGAACCTCTCCTTGCAGTCGTTTGTGCCAAGCATGATAATGAGAAGGTCAACCCTTTCGTGGCTCATGAGACAGGAATAAATTGAATCAAGCCCGCTCATGCTCTCGTGCAGAGGGTCTGAAAAAACGGTGGTCCTTCCGGAAAGCCCTTCCTCTATAACATAATAATCCTCACCCAGTGCCTTCTGCAGAAGGCAGGTCCATCTTTCGTTTTCGCTGAACCGGTCTCCAAGAGTCTCTGTGTCCTGTGGGTCCGCGCAGTAACCGTGGGTATTGGAATCTCCGAAACATACAATGTGCTTTTTCATATTCAAAACCTCCAAATGGTTTTTTCCGATTATAGCATGAAATCATATTTCCATAAACAATAATATTGAAAATTTTTTTCACACATGTTACTATTTAAAAAATAAAAAGAGAGCGGGAAAAGGCCATGAACAACAAAGCCAACTCATCTGCCGTGATAGAAAGAATAAATTCCGAATACTACAATCTCACTGCTGCAGAGAAAAAAGCGGCCGATTTCATAGCGGCCAACTCAATCCGCGCTCAGCACATGTCCATTTCCGAAATGGCAAAGGAGGCAGCTGTTGCCGAGGCAACCATTTCAAGATTTTCCCGGCGTTTGGGCTACAAAAGCTTTAACGACCTTAAGCTTTCCATAGCTGCAGAAGCCGCAGAGGGCAGAGAACAGAGTCCCCTCTCCGGAGATGTGAGCGAGGGAGAGAGCTTTTCCCAGGTCTGCAGAAAAATCTGCGCAACAGACATTAAAGCCATAACCGACACGATGAAGCTCATAGACGAGAGCAAAATCAAGTCCGCAGTCGATCTCATAGAAAAAGCAGCTGTTGTAATCTGCATGGGGCAGGGAGGCTCCATGATTCTTGCCGAAGAGGCTGCCCACCTGTTCACAACCGTTGAAAGCAAATATTTTGCCATTTCCGATTCTCACACTCAGGCCATAACCGCCTCAACCATGAACGAAAAGGGCCTCATAATGTATTTTTCCTACTCCGGAGCAACAATCGATGCCATCCAGACTCTCAGGCTGGCCAGAGAAAGGGGAGTAAAAATAATCCTCATAACAAAATTCCCCAATGCTCCTGCAACGGAATATGCAGATGTGGTTCTCCAGTGCGGCTCAAACGAAAGCCTTCTTCAGCTGGGTTCAGCGCCGGCTAAAATTGCTCAGATTTTTCTCATGGATGTTCTGTTTTCCGAGCTGTGCATGCGGAATCTCACCGCCTGCAGAGACACAAGAAAGCAGATTGCAGATGTCCTTGCTGAGAAGCATATTTAAATTATTTTCAAAAACCTGTAATTTTGGAAATAATTTTCAAAAAATTTGTTGACATATCCTCCAAATTTGTATATTATCAAAGTCATAAAAGGGCGGGTATATCCGTCAAAAAATAAAAAAATAAGGAGTAAAACAATGAAAAAGATTCTTGCAATGCTTCTCGCATTAGTCATGGTCTTCGCTCTTTGCGCCTGCGGCCAGACAGCGGCCCCCGCAGCAACAGAAGAGGCAGCGCCTGCAGCAGAAGCAGCCCCCGCAGAAGAAGCAGCTCCGGCAGAGCCTGCCGTAGCCAGCGAAATCACCCTCTGGACCTATCCCATCGGCGGCTGGGGCAATGCAGAGAAGGTTGAAGCCATGATGGCAGACTTCGAAGCAGCCACAGGCATCAAGGTCACAGTTGAATACCTTGACTACACCAATGGTGACGACCAGGTTAACACTGCCCTCGAAGGCGGCGCCGCACCTGACCTCATCATGGAAGGTCCCGAGCGTCTCGTTGCAAACTGGGGCGTTAAGGGCTACATGGTAGACATTTCAGACCTTTGGGACGATGCAGACAAGGCCGAAGTCAATGCATCCTGCGTTGCAGCCTGCTTCAATGCAGAAGGCGCATGCTATGAATACCCCGTAGTCATGACTGCTCACTGCATGGCCATCAACTATGATGCCTTCAAAGAAGCCGGAGCAGACCAGTATGTAGACGTTGAGAACCACAGCTGGACAACTGAAGACTTCCAGAATGCAGTCGCAGCTCTCTACGCAAAATACGGTGACACCGTGGGCGCAGTCTTCTGCGCAGGCCAGGGCGGTGACCAGGGCACCCGTGCTCTCATCAACAACCTCTACGGCGGAACCTTCACCAATGCAGACCACACTGCCTACACTGCAGACTCTGCAGAGAACGTAAAGGCCCTTGAGCTCCTCCAGTCCATGGACGGAATCAATTTCGACGCATCCATAGTCGGCGGCGATGAAATTGCCCTCTTCTACAACGAGACCCTGAAGATGGCATTCTGCTGGAACATTGCTCAGCAGCTCAATCCCAACTCCGCCGGAACAGGCGCCGGCCTCACAATCAACGGCCAGGAAATCGTCTTCATGAACTTCCCCTCTGAGTCCGGCACAGCTCAGCTCTGCGGCGGTATCTGGGGCTTCGGAATTTTCGACAATGGCGACGATGCCAAGATTGCAGCAGCCAAGGAATTCATCAAGTACTTCTGCGACGGTGACGGAACCGAAGCAGCTGTTCTTGCAGCCAACTACTTCGCAGTTCGCGACAATGCCGGTGGCAACGACATTTCCGGCATCTGGGCAGACAATGACATTATGAACGCCTACACCGTTCTCATGCCTCAGCTGGGCGACTACTACCAGGTAACCGCAGGCTGGGCAGAGGCCCGCACCGCATGGTGGAATATGCTCCAGGCAGTCGGCTCCGGTGCAGATGTTGCTGAGTCCGTTGCAACCTTCTGCGAAACAGCCAATGCAGCTGCAGCAGCATAATTAAAACACACAATCCCGCAAATATGTAGGGACGCGCCCTCTCCGCAAAGCGCGGAGAGGGCAGTTTTTTTAAATTCTCCTCCCTGAAAGGAGCATGAAATGCAAAAATCAAAAATGAGCAGAGCGCTTGTCCGCCGGGAGACAATTGCCGGGTACCTTTTCCTCCTGCCGAGCCTCTTTTTCTTCATAACCTTCGTTGTGTACCCAATGGTAATGTGCATAATAACAAGCCTTTTCGATGCAAACATGGGAAAGAACACACAGGATGTTTTCATTGGGCTTGCAAACTATAAAGAGCTGTTTCAGGACCAGGTCTTCCTTGGAGCGCTCAAAAACACAATGGTAATCGTTGTTGTTTCGGTTCCTATTGTCTGCGCCTTCTCCCTTTGGATAGCCAATGTTATATACGACATGAAGCCCGCCCTCACCTCAGCCTTCCGCGTGATCTTCTATCTACCTGTGGTAACAGGCTCAGTTGCTGTAACGGTTGTCTGGAAATGGATGTATAACAATTACTACGGCATTTTCAACTACATCCTCAAGGGCCTCGGCGTGATAGACAAAAATATCAACTGGCTGGGAGACCCTAAATATGCCCTCTGGTGCATAATCCTCATCCTCCTCACAACCTCAGTCGGCCAGCCCATAGTGCTCTATGTTTCTGCCCTCGGAAATGTTGACAAGTCCCTTGTTGAGGCCGCAGAGGTAGACGGGGCAACCCGTTCCCAGGTTTTCTGGAAAATCAAATGGTTCCAAATTATGCCCACCACTCTCTACATTCTCATAATCACCATGATTAACTCCTTCCAGTGCTTCGCCCTCATTCAGCTGCTCACAAGCGGCGGGCCCAGCCACTCAACAGACACCATCATGTATTACATTTACTACACGGCCTTCAAGCTCTACCGCTACGGCTACGGTAATGCAATGGGAGTTGTGCTCATGGTCATTATAGCCATTCTTTCCGCAATCCAGTTCAAGCTGGGTCAATCCGATTCTTAAGGAGGGAAAGCAGATGTTAGGTCAAAAATCAAAGTCTCAGAGAATAATTGAGCTGGTGATAGTCATCATCATAGCCCTTCTTTTCCTCTTCCCCCTCTACTGGATAGTAACAGGCTCCTTCAAAACCGCAAGAGACATTAATGCCTCCTCCCCCGTCTGGTGGCCCAGTGAGTTCACTCTCAAGAACTATCAGACTCTCATGAGCAAGCTGAAGGCGCCCCTTTTTGAAATCACCATTCCCTTCTCCCAGTACTGGTCTGAAGACGGGACTCCCATTGTTGCCCTTGCAGGCAAAACGGTTCCGGGAGCCATCCGCTGGATGCTCAACACAATCTTCATGGCCATCGCTGCCATGCTGCTCACCTGCTTAACATCCGCCCTTGCAGGCTATGCCCTTGCCAAAAAACGCTTTGTGGGCAGAAGTCTTATTTTCACGCTGATTGTTTGCGCAATGGCTTTGCCCAAGCAGGTTGTTCTGATTCCGCTCATAAGAGAAATGAGCGCCCTCAAGCTCTATAACACCATGAGCGCCGTTATATACCCAATAGTGGGTTGGCCCTTCGGCGTTTTCCTCATCAAGCAGTTTGCAGAAAGCATACCCGGCGAAATCCTTGAGGCTGCCAGGATAGACGGAGCAAGCGAGCTCAAAACCTTCAACAGAATAGTCTTTCCCATGATAAAGCCGGGCGTAGGCGCCCTCGCAATCTTCACCTTCATCTCCTCCTGGAACGACTATTTCATGCAGCTGATTATGCTCTCCAGCACCAAAAATCTCACAATCTCCCTGGGCATTGCAAAAATGCAGGCAGAAAACTCAACTGACTACGGCCTCATCATGGCCGGCGCAGCCTTTGCAGCGGTCCCGATTATAATCGTTTTCATAATTTTCCAGAAATATTTCACCAAGGGAATAACAATGGGGGCAGTAAAAGGATAAAATGAAAGATTTATCAAAATATAAGGGCATATTCCCCGCATTCTATGCCTGCTATGATTCCGAGGGCAAAATTTCCCCCGAAAGAGTCAGAGAATTCACTCAATACCTCATCGAAAAGGGAGTAACCGGCCTTTATGTTGGCGGTTCCTCCGGAGAATGCGTCTATCAGACTGTTGAGGAAAGAAAAACGGTCCTCGAAAATGTTATGCAGGTTGCAAAAGGAAAAATCGTAATCATAGCCCATGTTGCCTGCAACAGCACCTTTGAATCAAAGCTCCTTGCAGCCCATGCCGAGTCCCTCGGAGTGGACGCAATCGCCGCAATCCCTCCCATCTATTTCCACCTCCCCGATTACGCCATTGAAAAATACTGGAACGACATTTCCTCTGCCGCGCCCAACACCGATTTCATAATCTATAACATCCCTCAGCTTGCAGGAGTGGCTCTCAATGGAGCGCTTCTCAGAAATATGCTGAAAAATCCCAAAGTAATAGGCGTTAAAAACTCCTCCATGCCCATTCAGGACATTGAGATGTGGCGCGATGAGGGAGCAATCGTCTTCAACGGGCCCGATGAGCAGCTCCTTTCCGGCCTTTGCGCAGGAGCAGTTGGCGGAATAGGCGGAACCTATGCTGTCATGCCTGAGCTCTATCTTGCAATCTACAGGCTCTTCAATGCCGGAGAGATAGACAAGGCCCGCCGCCTGCAGGATGAATGCTGCCATGTGATCTACAGGCTCTGTTCGGGAAAGGGCAGCATGTATGCTGTAATAAAAGAAACCATACGCTGCGCAGGCGGTCCGGACATAGGCGGAGTGAGAGCTCCTTTCTACGATGTTGTCCCTGAGGACAGGGCCATTGCCCAAGAGTGCGCCGAAAAAATTAAAGCCCTGATTGCAGAGCTTGCATAAAGGAGCTTAAAGTAATGGATACAGAAAAATTTTCTCAGGCCCATGAGTTCATAAAGGAAGAGCTTGACCGCTGCGTCAGCTTCTGGCTCACTCATGGGATAGACCGCGAACACGGAGGGGTATACACCTGCCTTGACCGTTTCGGTGAAATCTACTCAACAGACAAGAGCGTTTGGATGCAGGGCCGCTGCGGCTGGATATTCGCCTATCTTTGCCATGTTTACGGCACAAAGCCGGAATGGCTTGAAGCCTCAAAATCCTGCCTTGACTTCATGGAGAAATACTGCGTAAATCCCGAAGCTGAGGGCAGAATGTATTTCACCGTCACCGAAGAGGGAAAGCCCCTTCGCCAGAGAAGATATTATTTTTCCGAGGCCTTCTGCGCAATTGCCAATGCCGAATACTTCGGCGTAACCGGGGATAGGGAAGCTCTCGAAAGGGCCCGCCGCAATGCAGACATTTATTGGAACCTCTGGCACGGCATGGCAGATCCTGCCGGTCTCGGGCCCAAAACAGTTTCCGAAACAAGAAGCGGCAGATCCTTCGGCATCCCCATGATCTATCTCAATGTGGCTTCAATCCTCATGAGAACAGACCTTGAGCGCAAGGAACTCTACGAACAGCGGGCTCAAACCTGTGTAGATGAAATATTCCGCTACTTTGTTCATCCCGAGCTTAACTGCATTCTTGAATCCGTGGGTCCCAACGGAGAAGCCCGCCTTGATTTCACAGAGGGAAGAGTCGTAAACCCCGGCCACGACATTGAGGGCGTCTGGTTCCTTCTTGAGCATGCCCGCCGGACGGGAGACAGTGAGCTTGTTGAAAAAGCAGAGTCAATTTTCAACAATGCCATAAACGCCGGCTGGGATAAAGAGTATGGCGGCCTGCTCTACTTCATAGATTGTCTCGGGAAGCCCCCTGAGGCCTATGAGCACGACATGAAGCTCTGGTGGCCCCACGATGAAATTCTCATCTCCTCCCTCATGCTCTACAGAGACACGGGCAAACAGGAATATCTCAACTGGTTCTATACCTGCCTTGACTACTGCCGCCGTCATTTTTCAGACCCTGAATACGGCGAATGGTATGGTTACCTCCGGAGAGACGGCCTTCCCACAATGCCCTCAACCAAGGGCTCAACCTTCAAGGGCCCCTTCCACCTCCCCCGCATGCTCATCACAGTTGACTGCCTCATGACAGAGCTTGAAAACAAATAACAGTTAATAAGCAGCAGCTTTGAAAAACTCAAAGCTGTTGCTTTATTTCGTCCTCCTATGATATAATGGCTCAAACAAATGAACAAAACAGAAGGCGGGCTTAACAATTGAAACAACCTCTGATTCTTGAAATAAAAGGCAATTCTCTCGACGATGGGCCGGGCATTCGCTCGGTGGTGTTCTTCAAGGGCTGCCCTCTCAGCTGCGTCTGGTGCCACAATCCCGAGAGCAAGCGCACCTTCCCCGAAATCTCTTACGACAGTGAAAAGTGCATCGGCTGCGGAACCTGCGTTGCCCTCTGCCCCTCCGCTGCCGTCGGGCCGGATAAGCCCACCTTTGTAGACAGGGAAAGCTGCTCCCTCTGCTTTTCATGCGCTGCCCATTGCCCGGCAAAGGCTTTAAGCCGGGTTGGTGAGGAAATTTCTCAGGAGGAGCTTTTGAAAAAGCTCCTTTCAGACAAGCCCTTTTACGATGTCTCCGGCGGCGGAGTAACCCTTTCCGGCGGAGAGGCAACCCTCTGCACCCAGTGGGTGGGAGAGCTTGCAGAAAAGCTGAGTGGGGCGGGAGTGAATGTTCTCCTTGAAACCTGCGGCTTTTTCGACTATGAAGCAGCAGAGAACTGTCTGCTTCCCCACATAAATCAGATTTTCTGCGACATTAAGATTTATGACCGTGAGCTCCACAAAAAATACTGCGGTGTATATAACGACAGGATTCTTGAAAATTTCTGCCGCATGTATGAAGACAGGGAAAAATTCGGCTACAAAATCATGCCCCGGGTCCCCCTCATTCCCGGAATAACCGACACCGATGAAAATCTCACCGCAATTGCCTGCTGGATGCAGAGCCTCGGAATTGAGCAGACCGATCTTTTGCCCTATAACCCCACCTGGTACCATAAAAACGATAAGCTGGGCATAAAGCTGTCTCCGGAGCTTGAGTCCGTAAGCTCCTGGCAGTCAAGAGAGCAGCTTGAACACATGAAGAACATTTTTAAATTAAAAAATATAAACTGTTAGGAGAAAGTAATGGGAAACAAAGCAACAGCAGTCGTGGCAAACAATCTGGCAAATGTAGTTTTGAAATACATGGCCTTCATCTTCACCCACGACAAGTCAAAGCAGAAATACCTCAAAACCGTTGACGGCTGGATGGATTTCTCCATCGGTCTCACAACTGAAGACGGGGGAGTTGCCCAGAGCATAAGCTTTAAGGGCGGCAAGGGCAGTGTAAAGGCCTCCATCGAAGGAGTAGATACGCTCCTCACCCTTCAGGACACCTCCGTCCTTGCGCAGCTGGCAAGTCTGCCTCCCAATGAGGTGCTCAACCTCATGCTCAAGAACAAGATGTCTTCAAGCGGCAGCATGGCATATCTTGAGTTCTTCAACCTGCTCCTCTCCGTCATGATGAAGGACAAGCAGATAAAGCAGATGAAGGCTCAGAAGGCAGAAAGAGAGGCCTTCGGCAAAACCATGTCTGATGCCCAAGCCCCCTCCGGTCCCAGACCCCGCAAGGAGTTCATAAAAGCAGATGCAGTCGATGCAGGGGTAAAATGCCTTCAGGACGATCCTTATCTCACTGATTATGCAATTGAAGACTTCCCCCGCCTCCGCGAAATGCTGGACTATCACCACACCGGAACTCCCGAGGTCTGCATAGAGAGAGCCTCCCTGCTAACCGATTACTTCAGAGCCAACGGCTTTGAAACAAAGAATGACGGCAGCCCCTGGGTTCCCGAGGTTCGTCAGGGCAAGGCCTTCCGCTATCTCATGGAAAACCGAAAGCCCATAATCCGTGAAAACAGCCTTCTTGCCGGCACAACCACAACCAAGAAAATAGGTGTTCCTGTTTACCCCGATGCAATAGGAATAATCTTCTGGGGCGAGCTCCTCACCGTGCAGGACCGCATGCTCAACCCCTACGGGCCCCTCACCCAGCAGGAGATAGACAAGCTCAATGGAGACATTTTCCCCTACTGGACCCACAGAAACTTCAGAGAATATGTCCGTGAAAAATATAATGAACCCGTCAGCCAGCAGCTGGATGAGCGCTGGGCAGCCATCTTCATGTGGAAGAATGTTGCCCTTTCCCACACCATCCTTGATTATCCCAAGCTTTTAAAGAAGGGACTCTCCGGCATAATTGCAGACCTTAAGGAGGAACTGGCAAAGGAGGGCGTCACTGAAGACAAGAAGAATCTCCTCAATGCAATGATAGACTGCTATGAAGGCATGATAGCCTACTCCCGGAATCTTGCTGCCCAGGCTCAGAAGGAAGCCGATGCCGAGAAGGATCCTCAGCGCAAGGCAGAGCTCCAAACAATTGCCGATGCGGTTTCCCACTCCCCCGAATTTCCCCCGAGGAATCTTGACGAGGCAGTCAACGCAATCTGGATTCACTGGGTAGGCGTTCACATGGAGAGCACCAACGCAGGCTTTTCCCTCGGCAGAATGGACCAGTGGCTCCAGCCCTTCTTCGAAGCTGACATGGCAAAGCTCAAAACCAAAGAGGAAAAGGATGCCTACATCCGCCATGCCCTCGAGCTTCTCGGCTGCTTCTACATTGCCTGCCAGGATCATCTCCCCCTCACGCCGGATATTGGCAACTACCTCTTTGGCGGCTCCTCTTCAGACCAGGCCATAACCCTTGGGGGCATAACTCCCGAGGGTGAAGATGCCGTTAACGACATGACCTATGTCTTCCTCAAGGTCACCGAGATGATGAGCATGCGCGATCCTAATGTAAACGCCCGCTACAATAACGAAAAGAACAGTCTCACCTATCTGAAGCGTCTCTGCGAGGTAAATGTTAACACAACCTCAACCCCCTCAATCCATAGCGACACAACCGTCATGGCCTCCCTTGTAGACCATAACTATGAACTTGAAGACCTGAGAGACTGGTCAGCAACAGGCTGCGTTGAGCCCACCATATCCGGCAAGCACATTGGCCACACTAACTGCATGATGTTCAATATGGTTGCAGCCCTTGAAATGGCCATGTTCAACGGCTACCATCCCCTCATGAGATGGCAGCTCGGCCCCAAAACCGGAACCCCCGAGGATCACCACACCTTCGACAGCTTCTTCAATGCCTTTACTGCCCAGCTGAAGTGCCTTGCAGACCTTGCCTGCGAATACAATAACTATCTCGGCGAGGCCCACTCGGTAATCCGCCCCACTCCCTACATGTCCGCAATGATAGACGGCTGCGTTGAAAAGGGAATAGACTGCACAAAGGGCGGTGCAAAATACAATTCCTCCGGCACAGCCTGCATAGGTCTTGCAGATATAGTAGACTCTCTCATGGCGATTAAGACCCTTGTTTATGACAGGAAGGAATTCACCCTCCGCCAGATAGTTGAGGCGGTGAAGGTCAATTTCGAGGGCTGGGAGGTTATGCGCAGCCGCATACTCACAGAGGTTCCCCGCTTCGGCTCCAACAGCGACGAGGCAGTTGCCATGGCCAACAGAGTAACAAAATTCATGAAGGACTGCTTCTGGGAGCATCTTAACTTCCGCGGCGGCCACTACACAACAGGCTTCTGGTCAATGTCTAACCATGTTGCTTTCGGAACTCTTGCAGGAGCTCTCCCCTCCGGAAGGCTTGCAGGGCTCCCCTTCACTCCGGGTCTCACGCCTGAGGCAAACGCATCAAAGAGCCTTCTCGACAATATTAAGGATGTAACCCGCCTTGACCCAACCAGCATGAACAACAACATAGCCTTCAATGTTAAGGTGAATCCTTCCGCAAAAGATACCCATGCCCAAACCGTTGACCATCTCACAAGCTATGCAAAGGCCTATGCAGACCTGGGCGGAATGCAGATGCAGTTCAATGTTGTCTCCAGCGACACAATGCGGGCTGCAATGGCAAACCCCGATGCCTACAGAGATCTCATGGTCAGAATTTCCGGTTACAATGCCTACTTTGTGGAGGTAAACAAGGAGCTCCAGCTTGAGCTCATCCGCCGCGCGGACTACGGCATGTAATCTGCAAAACTATAGATGCAGCGAAGCGCTCCCTCAGGGGAGCGCTTCATAAATTGGCTTTGCTTGCAGGTGTATTTCCCAAGCGAAAGCCCGTAAATATGAAATTTAAAAAAGGTCGCTGTGAGTTCCGGTCCTCAGCAGATATAAAATAACGTTGTCGTTGGAATATTTGTAAACCAGCAGCCAATCCGGTTCAATGTGAAGCTCCCTGCAGTTTTTATAATCCTTTGAATTTCTCAGAGGATGATCCCGATATTTTTCAGGAATTGTTTCACCGTTAACAAGATAAGTAAGGACAGTTTTAAACTCTTCAATATCAAGCCCGCGCCTGATTACCAGCTCAAAGTCTTTCTTAAATTGTGATGTTCTCCTCACATCATATTTCATCCCAACAAATCCTCCATCAGAGCCTCAATGCTTGTAAATGTTTCAAAGGCCTCAGGCTTTTTCTCCATTTCTTCAGCTTCTCTTATGGCGGCGAGCGTTGTTTCATTTGGCCTGCTGTAGCCAATGTTAAAAGGCAATTGCCCTTCTCTCAAAACTGCTTTAATAAACATATTAATTGCAGTTGAAGCATTCATGCCAACATCATGACAAAAAGCATCAAAGGCTTCCTTGTCAGTCGCATCTACGCGGCTTGTAATAGTCGATAAAGCCATAATAACCCTCCTTTTTGTAATACAATAGCTGTAATTATAGCACTATTATATTACTTTTGCAATCTGGTCTCTGTTGGTATTGTATATCAAAAATTAATCATTGCCTTAATCACGTTTTCAGCGTGGTCAATGCAGTAATTGAAGGCAGCTTCAGATTTCTCAAAGGGGAAATGCTGCGTAATAATGCCGTCAAGCTTAATCCTTCCGGAGGAAACCGCAGCTATAAGCGTTGGATACAGGTTTTTATATCTCCAGATTGTGCGTATTTCGGCCTCTTTTCTCATAAGCGCCATAAAGTCGTAATTAACAGGCTCCGTCACATTCCCGGAAACCACTATGACTCCGCCCTTTTTAACACATTTCTCCGTTTGAGACATTGTGTCGGCAACGCCTGCAGCTTCAATAACAACATCGCAGCCCTTTCCGCCGCTTGCCTCCATAACGGCATCTATCAGGCTTTCCCTCCTCACATTAACTGCAACATCAGCGCCCCTTGCAAGGGCGTTCTCCAGCTTGCTGTCGAAAAGGTCGGCAACAATGATTTTATCTGCGCCCATTGCCCTGCAGCAGATGAGCTCAAGCATGCCTATTGTGCCTCCGCCCAGTATGCAGACCGTTTTACCCAGGCCCACTTCTCCCCGGAGGCATGCATACATGGAAACAGCAAGGGGCTCAATAAGAGCGCCTTCCTCAAAGCTCATGTTGTCGGGAAGCTTGAAGCACATGCTTGAAGACACGGCAACATACTCCCTGAGCGCCCCGTTAACAGGAGGCGCTGCAAGAAACTCCATGTTTTCGCAAAGATTGTAGCGGCCCTTGCGGCACATTTCACACTGCCCGCAGGGCGTTCCCGGCTCCACGGCGACCCTGTCTCCAACCTTAAGCATATCCGCATTTTCGCCCGTTGCGATTACCCTGCCGCTTATTTCATGCCCCAACACAAAGGGGAGCGGAGCAATCTTTTCTCCTATTCTGCCGTAACGGAAAAAATGAACATCCGAACCGCAAACCCCGCAGCACTCAACCTTCACAAGCGCCTTTCCCGGGCCTGTCTCCGGCATATCGCAGTCGGCTATGCGAATTTTGCCCACCTCATACATTTCTGCCTGTCTGTTTTTCATAGAGGCTCCCGTCTTATGTTGTCTTCTGCATTCTCTGCTGAATAAGCTTCTGCTTTTCAACCTGAAGCTGAGCAACCTCATCCTTGCCCAGAGAGTAGAAGAATTTAAGAAGGACAAAGGCTGCCAGAAATGCAATTCCGGGTATTAAAACCGATGAATTATACATGCCCTGAAGCGTTTCCTCTGTCACATTGTTCACGGAGTAGCCTATGCTCATAAGAGATGCATTCACGAACACAGCGGAAACAGCGTGACCCAGCTTGCGTATAAACGAGAAGAGAGAATAGCTGGTGGCTTCGTCCTTAACCCCGAGAACAACGTCATTATAATCAATAACCTCCGTTATAAGCGCCCAGCTCTGCAAAAGCATAATTGCAATGCCCACGCCTGAAAGCAGGCAGAACAGGAGAAACACCCAAACATTTCTTGTCTGAATAAAATAAAGTATAATCTTGAACACCCCTGCTATAAGAAGGCCCACCGAGCAGAATTCCTTCCGTCCGAATTTTGCAACCAGCTTTCCAGCAAAAAACATGAAGACAACCATGGGAACATACTCGCAAACAAGAGCAAGGGTTGAAAACGCAGGCATTCCAAAATATTTGTCTGCCAGATAAGTGTAGTAGCTTTGGCTGAAAACGGTGCCTGAGAGGAAAAGCATGGCAGTAATTGCAAGAACAAGGAAGGGCTTGCTCTTTAAAATGTTTTTAACGGTTTTAGCAGTCTCTCCCTTTTTGCGCTTTTCCTTCGAGGCAGAAACAACCTTTTCCTCTGTCCATTTAAAGCAGGCAGCATAAGCGGCAAGAGAACCAATAGCTATGATCGACACACCGAAAATAATCTTTCTGTAGTCCATGTAGCGAACGCCGTCCTGAGTCGAATAGCAGAGCATAATTAAAAGGATGGCCGGAATTGTGCCCACAGTCGAGCCTATTGACCTGAAGGTTGAAAGGGCGGAGCGCTCCCTGTCATCCGTTGTCATAACAGAGGCCATTGAACCGTAAGGAACATTCATCCCGGTGTAAATCATGCCGAAGGAAACATAGGTTATGCAGGCATAGATAAAATACCCCGTTGAGCTTAAGCCGGGTATCTTTATGAACATGAGAATCGTAACGGCGGCAAGAGGCAGTGCAACCTTTTTAATCCATATTCTGTATCGCCCCTCCGGTCTGACAGGCAGAGTGTCAACATAAGTGCCCCAAAGCGGGTCATTCACAGCGTCCCAGATTCTTGCAACAATAAAAAGCGTCATTATAAGAACAATGGGAATGCCCAGAACATCTGTATAATATTTCTGCAGTACGCTGGAAACCAGTCCGAATACCATCTGCATTCCCAGATCTCCGAACATGTAGCCCAGCTTGTTTTTGGCTGATATTCCATATGTTTTCATTAAAACGGTCCCCTTTCAAAAAGCGTATTATGTATCAGCTCCGGAAGCGCATATAAAAGTCCTCCGTATTTTCTGCCCCTTGTGTTAAAAACTCTGAATTTTCTGTTTTTCAGTGTAAAAGCCTCCCAGGGAGCTTCGCCGGTTTTCACAAAGCCCGCAACGGAATCAATCATCTCCCGGCTGAGCGCCCTGTCACTGTCGGTAAAGGGCCGGCTGCTTTTTTCCATGCATCCGAACATATACCACAGGTCGCTTGCGTGAAAAGAGCGATAGCTGTTTCCCGGCGGAACATTGTCAAAATAATATGCATAAACAGGGCTTCGGTTTCGCCTTGCGCTCCAGAGGGCAAAATTTCTGTTAATGAAATACATAACAAGAGGAAGAATCATATCCTGCCCGGTAACGCCTATAATAACGGGAATGTCCAAAAGCTTTCCGCTTTTTCTGATTTCGGAGGGCCTGCAGGGAATCATACTGCCGTCAGCTCCGGGCTGGTCCATATGAAAGCCCTTCTGCTTGCCCTTAACCTTTTTCCATGCCCGCCAGAGCTTCTCTGCCGGAACCTCCTTCAGCTCCTCCTCGCTTGATGCCCCCGCTTCGCGCATAACCTCATCCCAAAAGGGCCTTGCCTCGGCGGGGCTGTAGCCGTCTCCGAAGGAGGGAAAGAAGCCTGCGCCGCTCATCATAACGGCCCGATTCACAAGCCCCTTCAGGCAATCGGTATACATGAGCTCAAAAATGCTCATGGCCCCTGCGGACTGACCTACGAGAGTAATGCTGCTTCCGTCCCCTCCATAGTCTGATATGTTGCGCTGCACCCATTTTATGGCCTCAAGCTGATCATACAGATGAAGATTCTTCTGGTCATAAAGAGAAAAAACATTCAGCCTGTAGCTTATTGACACAAAAACAATTCCCCGTTTTGCATATTCAAGAGTGCAGCCGCTGGGCACGCTGCTCTGCCAGCCGGTAAAAAAAGCGCCTCCGTGGATAAATATCATGACGGGGGAATTTTTTGCGTTTTCAGGAGATATTACAGTTAGAGTAATGGGATTTTCTGCATATCTGAAGGAGGAATCTGCCCTGAACTCCTTGCGGTAAAAATCGTAATCAGGCTCTAAAAAGGCATCGCGCTGCATTGCCTCAAGGGGCTCTGCTGTTGCATCCAATGTGCCCTCCCAGTGCGTAATTTGAACAGGTCTTTCAAAACGCTCCGCTGTTGCATAGGGGATGCCCTTAAAAATGAGCGCGCCCTCTCTCAGCTCACCTGTGATTTTCCCGCATTTTGTCTCTATTGTTACTGTTTTCATGGTTTCACCACACAATTGTTCTTATTTTATTATACACAATAACGCATTAATGTCAAAGCCTGAGATAGAAAGCTTTTTCTGAATTTAGAGCCTGCCGTTTAGCACTCTCGAAGCGAGAGTGCTAAAATTCATATTTCGTTCATTTATTTATCTATAATTGTTCATTTTTCCGTTGTATACTTCAGCCATAATAAAAAATGAAACGGAGGAACACAAAATGTTCGAATTAATGCCTATGACTCGCAGAATGCCCATTTACAGACCCGCCCATGAATTTGATGATTTCTTCCCCGGAATGGGTAAGGCAATGATGAATGCCTTTAACACAGACATAATTGACACCGGAGATGCCTTCGAGCTTAATGCAGAGCTTCCCGGCTTCAAGAAGGAAGACATCAAAATCAGCGTTGAAAAGGATTTCCTCACCATCAGCGCAGAGAGAAAGCAGGAGGAAAACGAAGAAAAGCCCAACTTTGTAAAGCGTGAGCGTTTCTACGGCTCCTACAGCCGAAGCTTTGACCTCAGCGGAATAAACACGGAAGCCATCTCCGCTGCATACAATAACGGAGTGCTCACACTCACTCTTCCCAAGATAAAGGAAGAAGCCCCCGCCTCAAGGCAGATTGAAATCAATTAACCCCTCCAAAAAAGACCGGTCGCCCGAAAAGGCGGCCGGTTTTGTCTTGATTATGAATAATAAAAATGATATAACCATGCAAAAATGTTGATATAGAGCATTATATGAAATTCCGCTCAGATGCGTTTGTCCCTCTGCAGTCCGTCATAATGCTTCATCATGGGCTTTTCAAGCAGCTTAACAAGCTTTGTGTCAAGGTTAAACCAATATATTGCAACGCTTAAAATAAAAAGCGAAAAGGGCAGAGCAAGCAGCCTGAGTATTTTCTTTTTCATTTTTTCACCAGCTTTCATCATCATCAAAATCCACTAACGAGGGGTCAACAGGCTCCTCGTTCATAATTGTCTGCATGAACACATTAACATCATTTCGCATATCCCGCCTTGTAATTGAGGTGGGGTCCATAAGGTCCTGCCGCACGGTGCACATTCTTATGCCTCTCTGCCTTGAACCCTCTTCAAACAGCCCGTTTATTGCCCCAACTCCCTTACAGGAGATCTGGTCAAACATAATTATCATGTCGCAGTTATATTCCGAATACTTGTCCCACAAATCCTCAAGCATAACATTGTAGCCTCCCTTTGTGTGGGCCCTCATGGTTGAAGTCTGGAACATATCCGCCAGTCCGTAGAGCATGCTCTCTCTGCTTGATGTGTCAATAAGGCCGGTTCCGTGAATGTCAATCATTTCGCACACGCTGTCTATTCCCCAGCACTCCAGCAGCCAGTTGTTAAAGTTGGCGTAGTTATTGCAGGGTGTATTCCAGAGAATGGCCCTGTGCTTAATGGTTTTCGGGCAGATGCCCTTCGAAACCTGCTTTTCAAGCATTGCGTTAACCTTCCTGTCATTGTCAAGAGCAGACTGCTTGCCGCAGGCGGCCTGGTGTTCGAATATTCGGTAGAGCCAGGCGGAGGAGCCGGTGTGAGGAGGGATTTCCGTGCGGTTCAGCTCCCATTTTTCAAACTTGCAGCGGTTTTGCTCGTTCCAAATCTCGCAGGCATTTTTCAGAGCCTCCCAGTCGCACTTCGTTCCGGTGTGCTCCTCAATAAACTCAATTGCAGAGCGGAATTCTTCAACCGCATATTCCTGAACCTCCTCTCTCTTCCAACGGAGAGGCACATTAAGGGGCTGAACAGGAAGCTTGTGGCGTCTGTCCTGAATGGGAGTTGTCATTATGCTCCCGTCGCAGGGCATGTTCGAGCTCACCATGCAGCAGCCGATTTTTGGATAGTCGTCTTCAATGGCAAGCCCTGCTTCAAAGGAGGGCAGCGGGCAAACATCAGCCGGCAGACCGTAAAGCTCCGATTCTCCAATGTAATGAACCGGGCTGTGCTGGTTGATGAGGGAGGGGAGATACATGGGTATCATCTGGTAAAGAACAGTGGGATTGTCCGGGAAGCCGGCCCCTAAAAGAGCAGGCAGCAGCTCGTCAACGCAGATAATTTTTTTGCTCAGCTCCTCGGCCTTTTTGCTGCCCGGGTGCAGATTCATGTCTGCGCTGAAAATTGTGTCCAGCAATTCCGTAACCTCCACTGCAAGGCAGTTGAGATTGTTCCTGGCGGCCCTGAGTCCTGCGCCTCTTTGTCCTGAGCTTACTCTGTCGAAAAAGGAGGGAACCGTGAGATAAGTGAACATCCAGCGATATCTCATAATCGCCTTCACATTCTGAACCGGGTGCCCCGCTGCCCATTTAATAAGAATTCCCCACAGGCGGCACCACTGCCCGTAGTCATAAGCAGTGTCTGAAAGACCTCGCCACTGCCGGTGCTTAAATATTGCGGTTTTTTCCTGAAAATTTTCCGCAGCGCCCTTTTTCATTTTTTGCCCGCCTCCTTTGCCTGAATTTTCTTAATCTCCAGGCTTTCCATGAAGGCCTGAATTCTCGTTGAGAGCTGCCCGGAGCCGCTCACAACATATTCCCTGTCAATTCCGATTGTCGGAATGCCGTACTCCTGCTGCATAATCTGAAGGCCAAGGGTTCTCTCATAGCCCCAGAAGTCGCAGAATTTTGCCTGCTCATAAATTATTCCGTCTGCGTTATATTCCTTCACAAGCTGAGCAATATATTCCTTCCTGCCCTTAACCTTCTCTTCAGACATAAAGCGGGGGCACTGATTGGTCTGCAGATAATAGCGGCAAACCTGCAAAAGCGCATCCTCCTCGGAGTTCAAAGGAATTCTCTCTCTCCCGGGCAGAGCTCCGAAGCAGTAACGGTCTGCTGCGGCATAGCAGCGGCAGCCTTCAAGAATTTCCGAGAAGGTGTAGTCATCAAGCTCGCTGCCCACAACCACGACCCTTGCTCTCCAGCGGTCCTCCGGGTCTCGCTCCCGTGCCTTCAGCTCCTCAAGAGTTTCTCTAAGATAGGGAAGAATGAGGTATGTGGGGCAGGCATAGCTCACAAGGCTGAGAATGTGGAACTCTCTGGGAGTAATCTTCGGGTTGCTTTCCTTTCTCAGAGAGGAAATTTCCTCAAATATTGCGCACATTTCATTGTGCTCTTCAACGGCAGCTCTGATAGACTCCTCGGAAAAGTCAATCCCGAACTTCTCCTGCAGCGGAGCAATAAAGTGCCGCTGAACCTGCTCAACATAAAACTTAACACCGTGGGAGCTCACCTTCAGAGGAGCATCTATTATCCCATAGGTAAAGTCAGGATTTCCTGAAAGCCCCAGCTCCGAAATGTTCTCCACCACTCTGACCATCTGCTGGCAAGTGTCTGAGGAGGCATAGAAATCAAGAAAATTATAGCCGCCCTCAAAGGCTCTTTCAAAGAGGGCTCTTGTGTAGCCGCAGATGAAGCTTGTCATGTAATACTGGCTTATGTCAAGAGATCCTGTGTTGGGAGCCCTCAGGCGAACAGAGAAGGCTTTTCCGCAGTTAAGCAGAGCCTCAGGAACATAATAGCAGCTGTAGCCCACGGCAGTCCTGCCCTCCTGCTTTGCCTGCTGAACAAGAGAATTGTTTGCCTGCTCCAGCAGCTCTTCAAAAAAGTGAATATATTTTAAGTCCTTCATTTTTCCTCCCCTGCTTTCGTGCTGAATTTAGCCCTGTTTTCCTGATCTCCTTCAACAATGTGAGAGGTGAGCATGTCTGCCGTGTGGAGTGCCCACACAATGGGATATTTCTCAACTGCAGAGGCAAAGGTGTAGATGTCGTTCCCCTCGGGGAAGCCCATGTGCCACCTTATGGCATAGAGCTCCGGCTTTTCAAGCTTAATGTAGCTCTGCAGCATAATAACCGACTTTTCTCCGTGCCCCAGAGGCGCCTCGTCTATGATTTCATAAAAAGGGACCTCAACCCAGCGCCCGTCAACCTTTTTGTTCCGCCTCGTCTCAACATAGAACCTGGTTTTGCATATGTCGTGAAACAGGGCCATAATAATAACATTTTCTGCCGAAACCTTATCAATTTCCTGCCCGCTGAGCATATATGAAAATGAACCGTCTTCATTCTCTCTCAGCAGGGAGCGCAGCGCATCAAGAACATTCAGAGAGTGCTGCAGCAGGCCGCCCGGGCAGCACAGGTGATATTTGGTGCTGGTGGGGGCGGTGTAAAAATCGCTTGTCTGCACATAGTTCAGAAGCTCGTCCATGCCCTCCCGCTTAACCTTCTTCAGCTCGCCTTCAAAGCGCTTAATATTTTCATCCTGATTCATGCCTTCTCCCTTCGGAAAATAATAGTCTTCTAATAACATTAATAATAACAGAATTGCCTCCTGAAAGCAAAGCATTTCCGCCCATATTGGAAAATATAAAAGCTGTTTTGTTTATACATTATAGCGTAATGTAAATTATAATTGACATTTATATTTAATTTGCATATAATTATTTGCATTAAGCGAGGTGTATATTATGAACAGCAAGGCGAGCATTGTTATGCCTAAAACACAGGCAATTTTGGCGCAAATGGGCGAACAGATAAAACTGGCGCGCCTGCGCAGGAATCTGACAGCGGAGCTGGTTGCAGAGCGCGCAGGCATAAGCAGAGTAACCTTGAGTAATATTGAAAAGGGCAGTCCGTCTGTGTCAATGGGCAGTTATGCAGCTGTGCTTCATGCACTCAACGGCATGGATACAGATCTTTTGCTTGTTGCCAAAGATGATGAACTTGGCCATAAGCTTCAGGACTTGAACTTAAAAACACGCCGCCGTGCACCTAAAAGGAAGAATAAACATGCCGAAAGCGATTTTTGTATATGAAAACTGGAGCGGGGCTCTGCAGCTTATTGTCTGAAAGACCTTCAATTTCTTGTGAAAAAGAGCTTGATTTAACAGTTGATTTTTTGTAAAATACAGCATATATAAACATTCTGTTTTTTGTGGAGGTATAGTTGGTGGACATTAAAAGAAAAGCCTATAATCAATTGCGTGACTGGAAAATGTCCGCTGCCGGAGCAAAGGCAGTGATAAAGGAATACTTCTCACCAGGGGTGATGTGAAGACATGCGGCAAATATGAATTTCTGCCTCTACCCATGGCGCTGTTCCTTTAACAAATTCTATAAAGCCTGAAAACCATCCATCAAAAACATCAACGGCGGGGAGCTTCCCCGCCGTTTTTAATGGGCTCAGTCCGGTTCAATCATCCTGTAGCCCACGCCCACCTCGGTGAAGATGAAGCGGGGCTCTGCAGGATTTTTTTCAATTTTCCGCCTTATGTTGGCCATGTTTACCCGAAGAATCTGATTGTCTCCCTTTGCTGTTGGTCCCCACAGCTCCTTCATAATAAAATCATAGGTCAGAACCTTTCCGGCGCACCTTGAAAGAAGCGAAACTATTTTGTATTCATTCTGAGTCAGGTGAACAGATTCCCCATCCACGCTCACCATGTGCTTGTTATAGTCAATAAGAAGGTCGCCGGCCTTGAAGGTGTCTGTATTGTTCGTCATGAAGCCGTTCCTTGTGTGCCTTATTGCAACTCTGACTCTGGCAAGCAGCTCATCTGCCGAAAAAGGCTTTGTGATATAGTCATCGGCTCCCCTGTCAAGAGCTTCCACCTTGTCTCTCTCAGTGTTTCTTGCGGAAACCACAATTATGGGAGTCTGGGTCCATTCCCTCACGGCCTCAATAATGTTGATCCCGTCAATATCCGGCAGACCCAGATCGAGTATAATAACATCCGGGCAGTGGGAACCGGCCATTGAAAAAGCTTCGGCTCCGTTCTGCGCGCTTATAACCTCATAGCCCTTGCCGGTGAGTATGGCCTTCATAAAGCCGGAGATGCCTTTTTCGTCTTCAACAACCAAAATTTTTTCACGGACATTCATTGTCAGCCTCCAAGGGTAGATAAAATTTAAATTCCGCGCCGCCGGAATTAACATTTCTGGCTTCAATTCTTCCGCCGTGCGCATCTATAATTGTTTTGCAGACCGTTAGCCCTATTCCTGCAAACCTGTTCCCGTCTCCCGCAAGAAGGGAAACAGAGCCGTCAAAAAGATGAGACAGCTTTTTTGCCTCAATTCCCACGCCGTTGTCTCTCACGGTAACCGAAACATATCCGCCCTCTTTTTCTGCAATCAGGTCTATAGTGTCTGTTGTTCTTCCGTGTATAACCCCGTTCTCAAGAAGATTTATAATAACCTGCTCAATGAGCAGCGGGTCCATGGGGGCAAAAACAATCTCCTCCGGGCAGCTCACATTTATTCTGACATCCGGGTTCTTCCGCCTGAATTTTGCTGTTGCCTCGCCGACAACCTCCTCAACCGCTTCCGGAGTTTTTCTGAAATCCCCGGCATTTTCTCCGCTTATTCTTGTTATAGACAGCAGATTTTCAACCATTCTGTAAAGCCAGTCGGCATCGTCTCTTGCATTAATAAGGAGCTCTCTTTTTTCATCCGGGGGCATCTCCGGATTATCTATCACGGCGGAAACAGAACCGCTTATTGCAGTCAGCGGGGTTCTGAGATCGTGAGAAACGGAGCGCAGCAGATTTGCCCGCATTTTTTCCCTTTCGCTCTCAGAGCGAAGCTGCTCCTGCTCCTTAATCCTTGTTGCAAGCATGGATGATGCAATGCCCACGGCGAGCATGGTCAAAAATGTGAGCGGGTAACCGTAAACGGAAAAGTCCAGCTTCATATAAGGATAGGTGAAGGCCCAATTAACTGCCGGAACGCTCACGATCGCCGCAAGCAGGCCGTAAAAATACCCGTTGGTCAGAAGGGCAATGATCAGCACAATAAGAACGAATATAAGGGGGACATGATAGTCTGAGGTGGTTATCCTCTGCAGCAGCGAGCAGACAAATGCCCCCGCCGCCATTGCAACAAGAAATATAACGCTGTCCTTCAGAGAAAGGGGCAGATATTTCTTTCTCAATTCCTTCAAATGCACAAAGCTTTTCATGCCGGCATTATACCACAGTCCGCTGTAAAATTGCCGTAAAGATTTTAACAGGGGGCCATCCTCTTCGGATGAGCCCCCTGTTGCCAAAGCTAAATGCCGTTATTTGATTTTTTCCTCGAAGAGCTTTTTGAAGTTTTCAAAATCGGGAATTGAATAAAGGGCCCCTCTCGTGCATTTTCCGCTTCCGTCGTCAATAACGGAGGGGAAGCTGGGCAGCGTGCGCCATTTAAGCTGCTTGGTGTTTATGGCCTCGCTTCCGATGAGAAGGCAGGGAATTCCGTTGTCGTCAACAAAGCGGTAGTCCGCAATTTCGCTGTATTTAATCTTCTGGTTGTTTTCTCCGTAAACAAGAAGGCGCTTGTCAGTCAGCGCATAGCCAAGCTTTCCGGTTTTTCTTGCAGCATTAAGGTCTGAAACAGCGGAAACCGCCGCAAGCAGCAGCAATATAACAGGAATTCCAACCTTGAAATTGTCTGCGCACATAATCGCATAAACAACCGTTATAACAAGCCAAACCGCAAGCAGAATAGCCGCCTTTTTAATAAACGGCCCCTTATGCTCCTCGTCAAGCAGCTTAAAGCTCTCTGCCCTGCCGGACCACACAAGCTCTTCTCCCGGGGAAAGCACTGATTTTAACTGTTCGTCCATGAAAAACCTCCGATGTATTTTTGTGTAATAATTATACATCGAAGGCCATAAATTGGGCGTTAAGCAGCCTGAACCGGCTGCAAAAAAATCGTTAAAAAAAGGTTCAGAAGCTGTGAAATCAAAGCTTCAGAGCATGCTGAATAATGGGAACTCTCCTCTGATTCTATGGGGATTGCATTTTATAAAATTCAGTGTATTATTAAACGAAGAGAGATAAAAATTAAATTCTTCAGAAAGAGAGATTATATAACATGAAGCTTAAAAGATTTTTGTTAACCGGCTTTGCAACCGCTTTTGTGTTTGCGGCCTGCGCTGTTTCGGCCAGCGCCTGTACGGAAATCTATGTGGGCAAGGATGTGAGTGAAGACGGCAGCATAATAATTGCCAGGTCAAACGACTATCAGAAAATCTGGCCGAATTACATAACGATTGTTGAGCGTGTTGAAAACGAGCCGGGCCGTGAACTGCCCATCAGTGCAGACGGGAAGGTGACGGTTCCGGTGAAGGCAACAACCCTTAAATATCAGGCAACCCCCTGGATGGACTACACAACGGCAGAGAACGGCGCGGCCAGGGATGCCTGCTGCGGTTGCAATGAAATGGGCGTTGCTTTCACAATGTCGGTCACCGCTTTTCCGAACGAAAAGGCAAAGGCGGCGGATCCCTTCGTTGAAGGCGGCCTTGCCGAGCAGGCGGCCACAGACCTTGTTCTGAGCCAGGCTGAAACTGCAAGAGAAGCAATTGAGCTTTTAACAGAAATAATAGATGAATACGGTGCAGTCGAAGGGGCAATTGCAACGGCTGCAGACAGCGATGAGGTCTGGTATCTGGAAATATACACGGGCCATCAGTATGCTGCAGTAAAGCTTCCTTCAGACAAGGTTGCGGTTTTCGGAAATGAATATACCCTTGAATACGTTTCAGACTATGAAGCTTCCATAGCTTCCCCGGAGCTTGAAAGCCTTGCGGAGAAAAAGGGCTTTGCCGTGACTGATGAGGAAAAAGGCCTTAATCTTTACAAAAGCTATTCCGGAGATTCCGTTGCAAAGGACTACTCAAGGCTGAGAACCTGGATAGGCCACAAGACCCTTGCCCCCTCTCAATATGAAGACTACAGCCTTGAAGAGCTCTATCCCCTCACCTTTGAGCCGGACGAAAAGGTCTCCTTTGAAGATGTTACGGAGCTTATCCGCAACCGCTTTGAGGGAACTGAATACAGCCCGGATGAAACCGGCGTGAGCAACATGCGGGTAATTGGAACCGATACAGCCATGAGCGTTCACATTCTTCAGATTTTCCCGGAGCTGCCGAAGGAAATGTCGGTTGTTCTCTGGGAATGCACGGGTCCGGCGGTTTACGGGGTGTTTGTTCCCGTTTCCAACGCATCGGCTGAAATTGCCGAGCCCTATGCAAATAACCAGGGCGCTGAAGAGGCGGGAGAATATAATTTTGACACAAGCCTTTATCCCTGGTATGTGATTAAGGAGCTCAATACCATAGGCATGCGCAATTACAAGGTCTATGGTGAACCCGTGAGAAAATGCTTCAGCCGGGCTGAGAACACGATGTATTCCGAGCTTACTGCCCTTCTGAAGGAGACCGCCGAGGAATTTGCCGATGACCCGGAGGCTGCGGCGGAGGAGATAACCGCTTACTGCTGTGCAGTGCAGAATCAGGCCTTTGAAGATGCCTGCAGAATGCTGAGCAAGCTCCGCTGGACCCAGTCCTATAACTCCAACACCATGAAAAGCGGAGTTAACCCGGAAACCGGGGAATCGAATATAACGGCGGAGGAGCTCACCCCCGTGGAGCTTGAAATTGACACCGGGCTTTACAAGCGCCGTGTGCTCGAAAACTGCTGACAGCTAAGCAGCGGGATTTCCACTAAAATTTCACTATTTTTTCACTATTTCCATATGCTGACAGACTCGTACGCTTTTAGCTGTGCGTAGAAAATCGTAATATCGTAATATTTTGAAAAATCGTAATAAGTCTAAGGTTTATACAATTATGCTCCAACCATCGGAGGCTACGCTTTCAACCTTGGTGACTTTAAACCCGTTGGCGTCAGGTGACAGCAGCCGGCAGCCAGGGTGCGCTCTCTGACAGATACTCAGGCAGCCTGCCGGCGCAATACAGTGGCAGATTCATAAGCCGATATGCTTTACCCGGCTGTTCCGCGAAGGACGGAGTGCATGCCTCAATGACGGAAAAAGGACCGTCGTAAAAACGGACAGCAAAGTCTTCGCTGCCGGCGCCAATGAACTGATGAAGGGATTTTAATGTGCCGTCTTTTCCGGATTTTACCTCGACCGGAATCAGGCGGCCATTCCATGGATACAGAAAATCGAGTTCTGCATTTGACTGTTTTTTCTCTCTCACCCAAAATGTCGGCGGAGAGAGCTCTCGCCGGTTGCGACAAAGAAATTCCTGCCAAACCATCTGCTCGGCAAGAACACCCCGATACACATCAGATAGCCGGATGTTTTGAAAATACAGGGTCTGAATTCCGAGACTGTAGTTAATAAGCCCGGAATCCAACAGCTGCAGACGAGGTCTCAGTTTTTTGTCTGGGAAAAGCGGCAAATCGCCCTGAGTTACCGGATACCGAAGATACATTAGCATGGCACGCTCTAACTTCCGGATGCTGCTGCCCACATCGGCAGACCTGTAGCCGCTGTTTCCAAATTTTTCAAAAACTATCCGGCTTCCGCTCTCTTTCGGCGCAGTTTCAATGACATGCCGGATGACATCTGACTCGTGAGGGGTGGCGGCATATTTGCCCACATCGTCTTTGTATGCGGTAATGAGCAAGGAATATATGGGTGAAAGCATGGAGAGATCGCGCGCTTCTGCGTATCTTGACACCACCTCCGGCATTCCGCCCACAAATGAGTACAGTCGAAACAGAGCGGTCAGCTTTTCGTGGGCAAAAGAAGGCACCGGTGTTTGCAGATAGCAATCCAGAGCTGCTTTTTCGCCTATGGCTGACAGAAATTCTTCAAAACACAGCGGAAACATGTAGAGATATTCTACCCGGCCTACCGGAAAGCTGATTTTTCGCTTTTCCATCATTACTTCCAGCAGGGAGCCGGCGCCGATAACATATAGTTCGGGAAGCTCTTCATAAAAATAACGCATGAGCATAACCGCCCGAGCGGAATATTGAATTTCATCGAGAAACAGCAGGGTTTCACCGCGGCGCTGTATCCCTTTTTCAAGGCATATATATTGCATGAGCTCCTGTACCGGCAGCTCATTTTCAAACAGATGCCTATCCCGCTCGCTTTCAAGATTCAGATAAATAAAGCAGTCGAAGCTTCTGCCGAATTTTTTGATTAAGGTTGTTTTTCCGGTTTGTCGGGCACCCCGGACGACCAGAGGCTTGCGGTGTTTTGAAGTCCTCCATTGATATAGGTCTTGTTCTGCAAGTCTGTCAAAATCCATTTTGCGCTCCCCTTTCTGAAGTCAAGGCAATTTTAAACCATTACTCGTTTAAAGTCAAGGCAATTTTAAGCCGCTGCTCGTTTAAAGTCAGTGCAATTTTAAGCCTCCCCTGCAAGGGATGGCGGACCAGAAAAAAAGCCCTTGTAATTTGGAAAGCAAAGTGTTATTATGTCTGTGCATAAGTTTAACTTGACAACAGGGGAAGTATGGGCGCAATATGATACATACATACATACATACATACATGTAATATATTCTTCTCCGGCTTCTGCTCTGCAGCAGAGGCTGCTTGCGCAACCATAAAATGTAAAAGAGCGTGCTTTTGTCTCATTTCTGAGGCAGAAGTGCGTTTTTTTTGTTTTTAAAATTTTAAGGCAAATATTTTGTTAGAGGAGGAATAAATTTGAAAAAAAGACTCATGGCAATGCTGCTTGCAGTAATGATGATATTCTCATTATTGCCCACTGCAGCCTTTGCCGAAGAAGGCCAGGATGCATCGCCGACGGTTAACGAATCGTCAGAAGTGACGGACGATGAAACTGTCGATCTTGGCGATGTAGGATATGTTGATGGCGACACACTGGTCATCAACGACCCTAACGCCACTGTTGAAGGTGAAACACTTACTCTCGATACAGTGACGCCGGATGAAACCATTCCGGAAGACTCCATCGTCTCTGTCACCTGGGGTGGAAACACCTATTATTTCAGCAACATGACAGACGCGAGAGACTAT
>R05__coassemble_26_pt1 | contig 84322 bp, 76 predicted proteins | sample R05__metabat2_low_PE_015 | metagenome-assembled genome bin R05 | reverse complement strand
TACCCCGGAACCCACTCCCGAGCCCACCCCGAGACCGGAGTATGAATATGCCTCTGAATTTTCAGAGGTTTCAGGAGCGCCTGAATACATAAGCTTCCAGACCTTCAACGGAGAGGGCTGGTATGTTTCTGCCTCAGAATTCAATGAAGCAGACATGAGCTACAGCTCCGGCATATGGTTTGTTGACCTTGAAGGAAATGCAGAAAAAATCTGCGATGCAGGCGAGGGCGCGGATATTGTTGCTGTTAATGCCGCTGAAAACGGAGAAATTGAATATGTTGAGGCCTACTGCGAAGAGGAGGGAATGAAATATTACCTCGTCAGCGGGGAGAGCAGGGAAGAGACGGATTACAGCGGACAGGAGCTGATTTCCCTTTCAGACGGGAGAAGCGCGGAAGCGGTTTGGACTGAAAGCGGACTTTGCCTTCTCTGCGAAGACGGGGAAAGCTATGCCCTCCCGGATTCGGCCTCGGGAGTTTTCGGAGGGGCGGGCGATGCCCTCTATTGCTATAACAACAATATAACTCTTTGCTCCGACAGTGAGACACTCTTCAACTGGACCTCTGTTGACATTAATGTTGCAGAAATCATGAACCTGGCCTTCATAGATGAAGACCATATATCCTGCGCGCTGAGCCGCTTCAATCAGGACACGGGCCACTATGAGACGGAGCTTGCTCTCATTACAAGATATGTTAAAGGCACAATGCCGGAGAGAAAGCTTATTACCCTCGCTGCCCTTGACGCAGAATATGACCTTCAGGAGATGATTGTTGAATTCAACAGACAGCAGGAGGAGTTCAGGATTGAACTGGAGCTTGTTGAGCCTGAGCAGGCGGCCGACTGCGGAGCAGACATTATCTATCTCTCAGGCGTTAATTACTATAAGCTTGCTGCAGAGGGCTGCTTCGAAAATCTCCTTCCATATCTTGAAGAGGATGAAGAGCTTTCGGAGGATGATATTGTTCCGGCAGCCCTTGAGGCGCTGAGCGTTAACGGAGGCCTTTATTCAAGCTGCGCCGGCTTCAGCATTTCAACAGCAATAGGCTATTCAGGGCTTGTGGGCGGAAACATAGGCTGGACCTTCGGAGAATTTGAAGGGGCAATGGCCTCAATCCCGGAGGGAGAGAGCTTTTTTGACGAAAATGACAGCCCGGATTCCGTTTTGAGAGATCTTCTGGGCATGAACCTGCTGAAATTTGTTGACTATGAAACGGGAAGCTGCAATTTCAACTGCTCTGAATTCGAAAGCATACTGAAGGCGGCAAAGACTGCAGGAGGAACCCCCTATTCAGGGCAGAAGCTTATTAGAACCTCAATCTGCGCCTGCGAGGATATTATTCTTGATGAGCTGAATTTCGGCGGTCAGGCAGTGTTCTCAGGGCTTCCGGAAAGCGATGAAGACAATCTTTCGGGCAAAGGAGGAAACGCTCTCGTTGTTTATCCCGGCTTTGCAATTTCAGCAGGCTCTGAAAATAAGGAGCTGGCCTGGGAATTCGTGAGGCAGCAGTTTACAGAGGAATATCAGAACGGCCTTTGGTATCTGCCCTGCAATGAAAATGCCCTTGAGGCAAAGCTTCAGCAGGCCATGACAGAGGAATATGAAGAGGGCGAAAAGCTTCCCAAGGCAGTTTCCTATTCCGATGACGGCACGCCCACATATTACTATTCAATAACAGCCCATCAGGCTGAAGAGCTGAGGGAGATTATTGAAAAGTCAAAGCCCTTTATAGGGGATGATGAGCTGCTCTCGATTGTTGCAGAGGCCGCAGAGAATTATTTCAACGGCAGCGCTGAGCTGAACGAAACAATTGAAAACATACAAAGCCTTGTGAGCGAATATCTTTCGGCATAATAAAAGCCGCCTTCCCAAAACAGGGAGGCGGTTTTGTTTTATATAACGAACTGCCGGAGCGCTTCGGGAAGCGACTGGGCATCTATTGAAATGCTTATTACAAACTCAATGTTCTCTTTGCTTGAAAAAGCCTCGAGCCAGGTGATGAATGAAACAAGAGCTTCGTTTTCTTTGCTGTTTACAAGCTTATAGAAATTGTCTATAAAAAAGTGGGTTACATCGTAGTTGCCGGCATGTATGCCGCAGATCATGCCCTTTAGAAATTCGTAGGATCCCAGGTCGTAGCTGCCGGCATCTATAAGACGGGCTTTATAGGGAATGTCGTAGGTGAGCTTGCGCTCCCTTTCTATGACAACAACATCTCCCGAAGCCGAATCCACAGCCTCACACACAAGATCAACAAGCTTTTTTGTTTTGCCGGAGCCCTTCAGCCCCACTATTAACTTAACCATTGTAATCAACCCCTTTTCTTATTTTGCAGAAGCTTCATCTCTGCAGATATACTACCATTTTTATTCAAAATAAGCAAGCACTGCTTATAAATCCACCGCCTATAAGTTTATCATCCTCATAAAGAACAGCGCTCTGCCCCGCTGCAGGGGCGCGGACCGGCTCCTCGCAGACTATTTTAACGCAGGAGCCCTGCTTATATACCCGGCATTTAGGGTTTTCCCACTTTGTGTGGCGAACCTTCACGGAGGCTTCGAACTCGGCGGGCATGGAGCAGAGATAATTAAAGTCGGCTGCGAAAACCTCGGTTTTGAAAAGCTCCTCCCAAAGAGCCAGCTCAATAACACCGCTTTGGGGATTAATTTTTGAAACATAAGCCTTGCGCCCGTTGAAAAGCCCCGGGATTCTTTGACCCACCGTGTAGCGGAAAAATCCGCTGTGCTGCCCAACCACTTCTCCGTGGAGAATGAAATTGCCCCCGAAGCTTTTTTCGCTGCCCAAACGCTCTGTGAGCCAGGCGGAATAATTGTTTTCCGGAATGAAGCAGATCTCCATACTGTCTGGCCTTGAGGCAACAGGGAGAGAAAAATCCTCTGCCATTTTTCTGACATCGCTTTTGGGGTAAGCCCCCAGAGGGAGCAGGAGCCTTGAGGCCTGAAGGGGAGTGAGCCTGCAGAGCATGTAGCTCTGGTCGTTTTCAGGGTGGCCCTTATATATTGAGCCCTCAAAGGCTTTTGCATAGTGCCCTGTGGCAATGTAATCCGTTCCGTATTCAAGAAGGTTTTTGAATTTAACGAGGGGATTGCAGATTATGCAGGGGTTGGGAGTTTCTCCGCGCATATATGAGCGCTCAAATTCCAGGCATACCTTTTCCTCAAGCTCTTTATGCACATCTTTAATTTCAAGGGGAATGCCTATGAACTCCGCTGCGGAGAGGGCAATGCTTCTTGAGGCCTCATCTGAATTGTCAAGATATATTCCCAAAACATCGTATCCCGCCCTTTTCAGCAGGACAGCGCAGACGGCGGAATCAACTCCTCCGGAAAAGCCCAAAGCAACGCTCTTCATCTTTTACCCTCCAGGTATATCATGAGCACGCTGAGGTCTGCAGGAGATACCCCTGAAATTCTGCCTGCTCTGCCGAAATTTTCCGGGCGGATTTCCTTGAGCTTCTGCCGGGCTTCAATTCGCAGACCTATAACATCGTCATAATCAATGTCGGAAGGGATAGGCTTGCCTTCAAGCCTTGAGAATTCCTCAATCTGCTTCAGCTGCCGCTTTATATAGCCCTCGTATTTGAGAGATATTTCAACCTCTTCAACAATCTGCCGGGAAAGAAGAGGACGGCCAGCGTCAAAGGGGGATATGTCTTTATAGCTGATCTGGGGGCGCCTTACAAGGTCTGCAAGGGAGCTGCCTGAGCGGAGGGCTGCTGTGCCTCTGCTCTCTAAAAGGGCGTTGAGAGCCGGAAGGGGGGCAGTATGGGTGCTTTCAAGGCGGGAAAGCTCCTTTTCAACAAGGCGGTATTTTTCTTTCACGGAAGCATACTGCTCGGCGCTCACAAGCCCGATTTCAAGCCCTTTTCCGCAAAGGCGAATGTCTGCATTGTCCTGCCGGTGAATGAGCCGGTATTCGCTGCGGGAGGTCATCATGCGGTAGGGCTCGTTGGTCCCCTTGGTGACAAGGTCATCAATCAGGGTCCCGATATAACCGTCACTCCGCTTGAGGACGAATTCCTCTCTGCCCTTAATTTTCAAAGCGGCGTTAACACCTGCAACAAAGCCCTGAACTGCCGCCTCTTCATAGCCGGAGGAGCCGTTGAACTGCCCGGCTCCGTAGAGCCCGGATATTTTTTTGACTTCAAGAGTGGGCCTGAGCTCAAGAGGATTTATGCAGTCATATTCAATGGCATAGGCGGGCCTTGTCATTTCTGCGTGTTCAAGGCCGGAGACAGTATGCAGCATTCTGATCTGAACCTCCTCCGGAAGAGAGGAGGAGAAGCCCTGAATGTAAAGCTCCTCGGTGTTTCGCCCCATTGGTTCAACAAAAAGCTGATGACGCTTTTTGTCTTTAAAGGTCATGACCTTTGTTTCGATGCTGGGGCAATATCTGGGGCCTATGCCCTCTATAACCCCTGAATAAATGGGGCTTCTGCCGATGTTTTCAAGAATTATCCTGTGAGTTTCCTCGTTGGTGTAGGTTAGGTAGCACACGGCTTCGTTGCTGGGCGGGTTGAGGGTTGAAAAGGAAAAGGGTTCAATTTCTTCATCCCCTCCCTGAAGCTCCATTTTTGAAAAGTCTACAGTGCGGGAATTCACTCTGGGGGGCGTTCCGGTTTTAAAGCGCCTCATATCAAGCCCAAGCTCTCTGAGCCTCGGCGCAAGAGCAAGGGAGGGGGCAAGCCCGTCAGGGCCGGAGTCTCTCAAAAGCTCGCCGATTATTGTTCTCCCGGCAAGATAGGTTCCTGTGGCAATAACAACGGCTCTGCAGGAATAGACGGCTCCGGTGTGGCTCGTGACGGAGACGACGGTTCCGTTTTCAACACCAATGTCAACTATTTCGGCCTGCTTCAGGCGCAGATTCTCCTGCAGCTCAAGGGTATGCTTCATAACCTCCTGATAGCGCCTTCTGTCTGCCTGGGCGCGGAGGGAATGAACTGCAGGACCCTTGCCCAGATTCAGCATCCTATATTGAATGCAGGCCTTATCCGCGGCTTTTGCCATTTCTCCGCCGAGAGCATCAAGCTCCCGGACCAGGTGCCCTTTACCCGTTCCTCCTATGGCGGGATTACAGGGCATGTTGCCCACACTGTCAAGATTAACAGTGAAACATATTGTGTCCATCCCGAGACGGGCGGAGGCGAGGGCAGCCTCAATTCCGGCATGCCCTGCCCCTATAACAGCTATATCGCATTTTCCGGCATCAAATTTAATCATAGGCGAAATTATAACATAAAACTTGACCTTGGAAAACATGAAATATATAATAAATAAAAAAATGTCTATGCGGAGGAAACTAAAATGAGAAAAGCAGCAGCCATGCTTCTTGCGGCAATTTTGCTTCTGGGAATGCTTCCGGCAGCAGCCCTTGCAGAGGAGCTTGTCCCGGTAGACAGCGTATATATTGAAACCTATCCGAACAGCTCCTCAGGGAACGATCTGCCCACTGTGGGGCAGAATTATTCCGATTTCTATGTGAGCACAAAATCCGCCGGAATAAGCGTTACGGGCTGGTCTCTTGTGGACGACAGCGGAGTTCCCTGCACGGGAACGGTTGAAAACCGGAACTACACAATCTATGTGAACATTTCCAGCAATATCATAAACTATGTGTTCACGGCCAACACAAGGGTATATATAAACGCTGTTGCCGCAACGATTCAGCCCTCGGAGGACGGACTCAGCGCAACAATTGTCAGATATTCAATAAAGCCCAATCTGATAGACCCGGTTATCTGGACGAACCCCAAGGATGAAAGCCACGAGGCATCGAGTCTGTTTTCCTTTGTTGCTTCGGCTTCGCCCATATATGTCAGCTATCAGTGGTACATTATGTCAACCTATGGGGAAAAATTTACCCCGGAGGAGCTTCAGGCAGCCTATCCGGGGACGAGCTGCTATGTTTCGGAAACAAGCTCCGGAGGAGTTAAGCTCAACATAAGCAATCCGAACGACGGGATGAACGGTTGGCTGGTGTACTGCGGCTTTAAGGGCTACTCCGGAGGTGAGGTGTTCACCACTAAGGCCCAGATAAATATTAAGGGAGCAGCCTCTTCGGCTGCTCCGGAGCCCACGATTCAGATTGTGGATGTGACTGAAGAACCGCAGTCTTCAGGAGGGCAGTATATTGACGGAGTTTATGTTCCCGACGGAGTAACCGTTGTTGAAACGCCGGGTATAACCATTGTTGAAACCCCGGAGCCCACGGCAGAACCCACCGCTGCACCCTCTGCCTCGCCTCAGACTGCTGCAGCTGAGGAAAGCAGCGCTGCAAAGGCTCCGGGGAGCAAGGTACTCAAGTTTGTTTTGGCGGGAGTCGGCGCTCTGATTGTGTTGGTTGGAGCCGTGCTCTTTGCCCAATATATTAAAGATGAGCAGAAGAGGAAGAAACGGGCCAAAATGAGCGGCAGGAACTACAGGGGAAAACACTGATCTTCACATGGAAAACCCTTGTTAGGACTCTGAAGCGCTGCGGCGTCTTCCCAGGAGGAAAACGGATATGCAGGCTATGAAGCAGGCGACGACTGCTGCAGCGGTTCCTTCTATTCCGAAATCCACATGGTAGAAAAAGCTGTCGGTTGCCTTGGCGGCATCAAGGCGGAAAACGGAATAACAGCTCACTGTTCCGCTGTTGGGCAAACCGAGAAGTATGCTCTGGCAGAAGTTCCAGCTTGTGTGGGCGATGGCAGCGCCCCAGAAGGAATCGAAATAGTATACAAGCATGGAATAGAGCAGACCGTCGAGAAAAATGCTGAGAAGTGAGACGGCAGTTATGCCCGGATTGAAGATGTGAAGAATTGAGAAGAACATTGCGTTGGTTATTATGGCAACGAGAGGGCAGGAGGGGAAATAACGCTGCAGCCTGCGGTATATGAAAAATCTTGTTACGAGCTCTTCGGCACTGCTCTGGATGAAAACGCAGACAATGAAAAGCAGAATTATTCCGGGCCTGAACTCGCTGAAGTAGAGAACAATGTCTCCATTAAGGAGGGCAAGGACTGCCAGAAGAAGGTTCATGCCAAGCCCCAATATGAGACCGAAAGAGAGTGAGGTTTTAATTCTTTCCTTCTTCGGCTTGAGAAGGCGAAGCATTGCACGGTCCTTTTTTCCGATGATGCATACAAGAAGAGTTAATATCCAAATCCCTATGAATGCCGCATATTCTCCTGCAAAGGCAAGCATCTCACTGCCGCTTTTAAGCATGGGGAGCACAATAAGTTCGCCCGCACCTGAGCCAAATGCGGTTAGAACAAAGGCAAGCAGAAGGGTTAGAAACGAGAGCCAAATTCCTTTAAAAACACTGATTTTATTTTCTTCCATAATATTTCTCCTTTGGCAGTTATAAAAATCAGGGAGCTGAAAGACAGCTCCCGATTTTGTTTTAATTACTTTTTGTCGAGGCCAAGCTCCTTGAGAGCTTCCTTGCGGCTGACATTCCAGCGACCCTTTTCATCTATTCCGAGGAATTTGACAAAGGTCTTGTCTCCAATGTTGAGAACATCTTCAACCTTTTCGGTGCGCTTGAATTCAAGGTCTTTAATGTGGCACATGGCATCCTTGCCGGGCTTAAGCTCAATGAAGGCGCCCAGATTGGAGATTATGCGAACAACAGTTCCCTCGTAGATCTTGCCTGTTTCGGGCTCGAAGACAATGTCTTCAATGGTGCGGCGGGCAGCACGGCAGGCTTCAATGTCCTGAGAGGCGATGTAGATTGTTCCGTTATCGTCTATGTCGATCTTGCAACCGGTGTCTGCAGTGATCTTCTGAATGACCTTTCCGCCGGAGCCGATGACTTCACGGATCTTATCGGGATTGATGAGCATCTGGATCATCTTGGGAGCGGTCTTTGCAAGCTCCTTACGGGGCTCTGCAATTGCCTTGAGCATGATTTCGTCAAGAATCTGGAAGCGGGCTTCCTTGGTGATGGCGAAGGCCTCCTTGACTATTTCGTGTTTAAGACCGTCGTTCTTAAGGTCCATCTGGATGGCGGTTATGCCCTGCTTTGTGCCGGCAACCTTGAAGTCCATTTCGCCGTGGAAGTCTTCAACACCCTGAATGTCTATGAAGGTGGTGAAATCCTCACCGTCCTGGATGAGACCGCAGGAGATGCCTGCAACGGGGGCCTTGATGGGAACGCCGGCGTCCATAAGGGCGAGAGTGCTTCCGCAGATGGAGCCCTGGGAGGTGGAGCCGTTGGAGGAGAGAACCTCGGAGACAACGCGGATTGCATAGGGGAAGTCTTCAACGGAGGGGATGACTGCCTCAAGAGCCTTTTCAACAAGAGCGCCATGACCGTATTCGCGCCTGCCTGTTGAGCGGCTGGCTCTGGCTTCGCCTGTTGAGTAGGAGGGCATGTTGTAGTGATGGAGGAAGCGTTTCTCCTCTTCTTCCCAGATAGTGTCAAGCTTCTGGGATTCGGAAAGGGTTGCGAGAGTTGCAATGGAGAGAACCTGGGTCTGACCGCGAGTGAAGAGACCGGAGCCGTGAACCACGGGGAGCACGGCAACCTCTGCGCCAAGGGGACGGATTTCGTTCATTGCACGGCCGTCTACACGCTTGCCGGCAAGGAGCCACTTCTTAACAACCTTCTTCTGGAGCTTGTAGAGAATTTCGTCCATATAGTTCATAAGGTCCGGGTGGTCTTCGCCGTATTTCTCCTGAACCATGGTGATCCAGTCGTTCACACGGGCTTCGCGGACATTTTTATCGTCTGTGTCCATGCAGTATTCCATGGATTCAAACTCGTTGGCAACGAGCTTTTCAAAAAGCTCATCGTCGAAAGCGGCATGTTCATATTCGAACTTGGGCTTGCCGATTTCCTCAACCATTTTGTCGATAAGGTCGAGAACGGGCTGAAGGTGCTCATGAGCCTGGACTATGCCTTCATACATGACATCGTCGGGAACCTGGTCTGCCTCAGATTCAATCATGACAATCTTCTTGTGGGTTGCGGCGATGGTGGTTGTCATTCTGTTGGTTTCGCGCTCTGCCTTGGTGGGGTTGAAGAGATATTTCTCACCGTCCCAGCCCAGGACTATGCCGGCTATGGGCCCGTTGAAGGGGACATCTGAAATGGAGACTGCTGCAGAGGCGCCTATCATGGCGGTTATTTCGGGGGAGCAGTCTCTGTCTACAGCGAGGACCTCGCAGGCAATGACAACATCATTGCGCAGGTCTGCAGGGAAGAGGGGACGCATGGGCCTGTCTATAAGGCGGGAGGCGAGAACTGCAGGGAGGGAGGGCTTGCCCTCGCGGCGCATGAAGCTGCCGGGGATGCGGCCGACTGCATAGAGCTTCTCGTTGAAATCCACACTGAGGGGGAAATAGTCTATTCCGTCTTTGGGACGGGCGGAGGCAGTGCAGGTTACGAGGACCACGGTTTCACCGTAGGTCACAAGGACGGCTGCGTTGCAGAGCTCTGCAAGCTTTCCAACCTCCATTGTGAGCTTTCTGCCCTCATAGTCCATTTCATATTTCTTGTACTTGGGGAATTCTTTTTTTGTGATTATCATAATATCTCCTGTATAAAAATTAGATTTTTCGATTTAAAAAGGGTGATTTAAAAAAGCCTGAGGGCATTAACTGTCCTCAGACTTTTAATACCTTCATACCCCTCTAGAAGAACTCCGTTACTTACGGATGTTCAGCTTTGCAATGATTGCGCGATATCTTTCGATATCTTTCTTTGCCACATAGTCAAGAAGACGGCGACGCTTACCGACTAATTTGTACATTCCGAGACGGGAATGGTCGTCGTTCGGGTGCTGCTTGAGGTGCTCGGTGAGCTCGCGGATGCGCTCTGTGAGGACGGCAATCTGAACCTCGGGGGAACCTGTGTCTCCCTCGTGGGTGGCATTGGCAGCCATTACTTCGGTTTTCTTTTCTTTGGTGATCATGTTGTTTCCCTTTCTGAATTTTATTACGCCTGCGTCCTGGCAGAGGGCTGAAAGGAGGCCGCAAAGCTAAGACCGCGGACAGCCCGAATATAATATCATTACGGGGTCATAAAGTCAACAGTAAGTTTAATAATTTCTTTACTATTATTTCGTTTTCATATTGGAGAAATAATGGTATAATGGAAAAAATACACTTATGAGGTGAATATGAAAAAAAGATCGATTTTTGCGTTGCTGCTTGCATTTATGCTTCTGCTCTGCAGTTGCGGTGCGGAGCAGGCTTCGCAGGATGAAGGACTAAGAACGCAGGACGAAGAGGTTTCGGCTGCCACTCCGGAGCCCACAGTTAATCCGGACTTTCTGAATGGGGAGGCATTGGCAAATAGCCTTGTTTCTGCAGGAGCGCAGCCCGGAGATACGGTGTTGGTTATTGAGCCGCAAGGAGACGAGGAAAGCGAAGAGCTGCGGGGTTTCGTTGAGGGGCTGACAGAGGCGGGCTGGGATGAGCTTGATGCCAAACAGCTGCTTTCCTGCTATGTCTCGGAAACAGATGAGCTTGAGGAATATCTGGGGCAGAAGGCAACAGTTATAGTCTCCGAGGCTCTCGTTAACGGAAACAGGGTTTATGTCTGCGAATTTGAGGACCCCGGAGATATATATCACCTTTTTGAGACAGGCCTTTCAGACAAAGAGCTGCCCTCTCTGGAACAGATTGAGCTTGTTGAGGTTTCGCCCTGATCAGGCACCGGGCTTTCCCAACATTTTGAACATGTTCTTTTTATAGGCCTCGACACCGGGCTGGTTGAAGGGATTCACTCCGCTTATATAGCCGGAAATTCCGCAGGCCGCTTCAAAGAAACAGATTATGGCTGCAAGCCCTGCTTCATCACGCTTTGGAACATTGAGCTGAAGATTGGGTACTCCGCCGGAAATGTGGGCCGCCTTAACTGCGTCTGCCGCAATGGAGCAGACCTGGCTGAGCTTTTTGCCGGAGATGTAGTTTAGCCCGTCTGCATCTGCCTCGTCGTAGGGAACCTCAAAATCGGTCACGGTTTCGTCGAAGCGGAGGACGGATTCAAACAGGTCTCTGGGACCTTCCTGGATGAACTGACCCATTGAGTGAAGGTCGGCAGTGAATTCAACGGAGGCGGGGAAAATTCCGATTCCCTCTTTCCCTTCACTCTCACCGTAGAGCTGCTTCCACCATTCGGCCATGAATCTGAAGCTGGGCTCATAGCAGGCTAAAATCTCGGTTTTGTAGCCCAGGGAATAGAGATGCTGCCTTGCAGCTGCATATATGAGAGCGGGATTTTCCGCAGTTTCCTCGCAGTAGGCCTCCATTTCTTCAATGGCGGAATCAATAAGGGTTCTGATGTTTATTCCGGCAACTGCAATGGGAAGAAGACCGACTGCGGAAAGGACGCTGTATCTTCCGCCCACATCATCAGGGACAACGAAGCTTTCCCAGCCGAAGCTATCTGCCTGCTGCTTGAGAGCTCCGCGGGCGGCATCGGTTGTGGCAAAAATGTGGTCATTTGCCTTGTCGCCGTATTTTTTCTCAAGAAGAGCTCTGAAAATTCTGAAGGAGACAGCGGGCTCAAGAGTTGTCCCAGACTTGGAGATTACATTCACATCGAAATCCCTGTCTCCAAGCTTATATATTATGTCGTTCAAGTAGTCGGGGGACAGGCCATTGCCTGCAAAGAGGATTTCCACATCACCCTCCTTCTTTACAGGGCGGAGGAAATCAATTGCGCCGCGGGCTCCCAGATAGCTGCCGCCTATTCCTATTACAACGAGGACACTGCTTCTTGAGCGGATTTTTTCGGCAGCGGCTTCAATGCGGGACAGCTCGGTTTCTTTGATTTTACGGGCAAGGGTGAGCCAACCAAGGAAATCGTTGCCGGCTCCGCTGCCGGTTACAAGGGTATTGCAGGCCTTCAGGGCAGCGGAATAATCCGGGCCGCCTTCGGAGAAAAACTGCGCTGCGCCTGATAAATCGACTTTGACCATAAAAAACAACCTCACTTTTTAAATTTATGCTCTTATTATAATACTATTTACCGAATTATTGAAGAGAAAAATCAGCTTTTGAGGAGGAAATATGAAGCGTTCATTCAAATGGGACAAAAAATATCTGCACTGGGGAATTACTGCCTTCTTCGTTATTGCAGGGGAAATCCTGCTTTTCTATATTCTCAAGAACCTTCCTCAAATTGCAGGGGCGCTTTCGGGACTGGGTGCTATTCTCAGGCCCTTTATCTGGGGGCTTATTATTACCTATCTGTTCACGCCGCTGCTCCACGGGCTCGACAGGAAATGCCCCCGCTGGCTCTCGGTTCTGATATGCGAGATCATTGTCCTGCTGATTTTGGCGGCTTTCGTGATGCTGATTATTCCGCAGCTTTATTCAAGCCTTGAAACAATTGTTGTTAACAGTCCCCAGTATATAGAAAAGGCGGGGCAATTCATAGACAGAACCTTCAAAAACAACCCTGAGCTTGAAGCCAGCCTCAGCTCTCTTGCAGGGGAGTTCAGCGAGGGGCTGACGGGGATTATTAAAACAAAGCTTCTGCCCTCCCTGGGGAGCGTTGTTTCCAATGTTACAACGGGAGTTGTATATGTTTTTAAGGTGCTTTATAATCTGATTATCGGAATTATAGTTTCGGCATACATTCTTGCAAGGATTGAAAGATTTACTGCCGGAGCAAGAAAAATTCTCTACAGCATATTCACCATTGAGGCAGCGGAAAAAATCAGGCAGGGAATCCGCTTTGCAGACAGAGCTTTTATGGGCTTTTTCAGCGGGAAGCTCCTTGATTCAGCGATTATAGGGATGCTGTGCTACATTTTCTGCGCTCTTGTGGGCATGCCTTATGCCTTTTTGGTTTCAGTTATAGTGGGAGTGACGAACATAATTCCCTTTTTCGGGCCCTTCATTGGAGCAATACCCTCGGCCCTTATAATTGTGCTCGTGAACCCGGTGAAATGCTTGATTTTTGTTGTTTTCATAATTGTTCTGCAACAGCTGGACGGGAACTTTATAGGTCCCAAAATTTTGGGAAGCTCAATAGGCATTAACGGCTTCTGGGTTATGTTCTCGATTATTCTGGGGGGCGGACTCTTTGGCTTCTGGGGCATGCTTCTGGGGGTTCCTGTTTGGGTCTGCATTTATGCGGCAATTGAGAACGCAGTGAACAGAAAACTTCAAAGAAGCGAGCTGCCCACGGAGCCTTCTGAATATATTCATTTGGATTATATTGACCCGGAAACGGGGGAGGTGCATAAGAAGCTGCAAGCGGCAAGCGGGGAAAAGCTACAAGCTACAAGCTGCAAGCTGCAGGTCGATGAGGGAGAGAGAAAATGAGTAAAGAGCTTTTTGAAGGAAAAAAACTTTGGATGCCCGACATGTATGCCGACGGCATAAGCAGGGGAGGAGACAAAGCCTTTGCAATATACCGGCGCTCAGACGGGACGGAAGAGGAGATTTCCTATAACGAAATTGACCTTGAGTCAGATGCTTTGCTTCAAAAGCTGAAGGCTGCCGGACTTTCTAAGGGGGACAGGGTTGCAGTTGTTTCGGTTTTAAGACCCTTCTGGTATAGCCTGTGCTACGCCTGCCTTAAGGGCGGGTTTATAATGGCCTGTATGGACCCGGGGATCCCCTCGGCCCAGATTAAGGAAATGATGCTGGAGACTGAGTGCAGGGCAGTTTTCACAAGCCTGAAAAGAATTAACCTGCCGGAGGAACTGAAGGAGCGCATTCCTGTTTTTTTCATTGACAGGGGCTTCCCTCTTTTGAGCAGCTGCAAGGGAGTTGACATTCTTCTGCCCGGCAGCAGCCCCATGCCGGAGGAGACCTTCTTCGTCCTTTTTTCCTCGGGAACCACAGGGGAGAGAAGAAAGGCTGTTCTTTTGAGGCATACAACCGTTACTCAGGGGATTGAATACGGCATGAGCACTGACTCGGGCGTTTATAAAAACAAGCCCGCCTACACTCCCCGGGAAAGGGACCTTATGCTCTTCCCGCCCTATCATATTGCAGGGCTCCTCTGCGCCACCTATGACATTTACTGCAATACCCAGGTTATTATGCTGGAAAGGCTCACGCCAAACGGCCTTGTGGCTGCGCTGCAGGAGCTTAAGCCTGATAATATATGCACGGTACCTTCCATGCTCAGCACGCTGCACAAAAAGATTGTTTCAGGCTATTCCAAAAACGGCTTTGTTAAGCTGTTTGTTAACTCCCTGCTGGGGCTCAGCGGTTTTTTGCGCAGAAGCTTCGGACTGAAGGCAGGCAGAAGGCTTCTTAAGTTTTTGAATAAAAAGGCCTTCGGGGGCAACATGAAGGGCTTCATGATTGGCGCCTCACCCTGCGACGAGGAGACCAACAGATTTTTCCTGAACATGGGCATAGATGTTTCCATGGCCTATGGTCTCACCGAGCTGGGAGCTCCCCTTGCCGTTACAGGGCAGGGCTATTATCCCGGCACAACGGGAAGGGTTCTCCGCCACACAAAGGAAATGGACATTAGGATTGTCAACAGAGGAGAGGACGGCAAGGGAGAGGTTGAAGTTCTCTCTCCATACAGGATGATTTCCTATCTCCGGGAAGAGGACATGGAGGGCTGTTTCACCGAGGATGGCTATTTCCGCACAGGGGATCTGGGATATTTTAATTCTCAGGACTGCCTTGTTATCTGCGGAAGGGCTAAGGAATGCATTGTTTTGCGCAACGGAGAAAAGCTCCTTCCGGAGGAGATTGAGGAAAAATACCGGGATATTGACGCCGTGACGGACCTTTCGGTTTTTAAGGTTCCGGGAGAAGGGGGCTGCGACAGCTTCTCAGTTGCTGTTATTAAAGACAGGAGCCGAGGTCTGCCGGACCAGTCAATTGTTTTGAGGATATATGAAAGGGCGGATGCGCTCCCTGCAATGTACAGGCCGAAGGATGTTTTTGTTCTGAAGGAATTTCCCCTCTCCTCCTCCCATAAGGTGCAGCGCTTCAGACTCACTGAAATGGCAGTGAGCGGAGAAAATGCCCCGGTGACCGAGGCTTCAATGTGCCCCGTGGACGAAGATGAAACGACTGCGGCCCTCAGGCAGATGCTTGTTGAGGCGGGAGGCCAGCAGTGGAAAACGGCGGAGCTGACGGAGGGAATGCTGCTTAATCTTGACTCTCTCCAGGCAATAGATCTTTATGTGGCGATTCAGGACAGCTGGGGGATTGACCTTTTCAGTCTTTCTTCTCAGCCGGAGACCTTCGGAGCCCTTCTTGATGCGGTTAAAAACTTTGAAGCTGCCGACAAGAGCGGAAAAACGGAGCTGGACCTTTCGGAATATCCCATGCCGGTTTCAAAGGGAGACAAATTTGTTTTCGGCAGCATTGAAAAGCTTGCAAAGCAGCTTTGGCATGTTAAGGGGAGCGGGACGGAAAATCTCCCCTCAAACACAAATTTCCTCATATGCACAAACCACAGAACTGTGCTTGACCCCAGCTTTGTAACGAGCTGCCTGCCCAAGGAGGTTGCAGAGAAAACCTGCATAATAGGAAAGGCTGAGCTGGTTGACGACAAAATGCTGAAAAGCTTTGCTCTGACCCACAATTACATTCCCATTGACAGGTCGGGCAATTCAATGGCAACGCTTGACCGCTGCAGAGAACTGCTGAACGAGGGCTGGAATGTTCTTGTTTTCCCTGAGGGGACAAATTTTGAAAACAACACCACCCTATTCCCGCTGAAGGAAGGACCGGTGCGTCTCTCCGTTGCCACAGGGAAGCCCATTGTTCCCGGAGGCATAAGCGGAATTGCCCATGTGGATGGGGAAATGTCTGCCTTCAAGCTGCCGCCCACAAAAAGCAGGGTCAGAATAAAATTCGGCGAGCCTATTTATCCTGAAAATAACACACCTGCTCAGCTTAATGAAAAGCTGAAGCAGGCAATTGAGGAGCTGATGTGATATGGAAGAAAAAATAAAAAGAATTGAGGAGCTGACTGAAAAGCTGAACAGAGCCTCTGAGGCATATTACGGAGGCCTTGAGGAGATAATGTCCAACTTCGAGTGGGATGCCATGTTTGATGAGCTTTCCCGGCTTGAAGAGGAAACAGGCTATATCCTGCCGGACAGCCCGACTGTGAGCGTGAGCGCTTCAGAGGCAGAGGCAGGAGAGAAGGAGGAGCATGAATACCCTGCTCTCTCCCTTGCCAAAACAAAGGATGTGGCCCAACTGCAGAAATGGGCAGGGGACAAAGAGGTTTGGGTAAGCTGGAAGCTTGACGGACTCACCCTTGTTTTAACCTATGACGGAGGCAGCCTCATCCGCATACTCACAAGGGGAAACGGAGCTGTGGGCAGCAACATTACCTTCATGAAGGAGGCAATAAAGGGCTTCCCGCTTAAGCTTGACTATAAGGGTCATCTGGTCGTGAGGGGGGAGGCAGTTATATCCTATCCGGATTTTGAAGCCTTCAGCGAGGAATTTGCCAATCCGAGGAATCTCGCCTCCGGGACCCTTGCTCTTGACGCAAAGAACATTGACAAGGTGAGGCAGAGAAATTTGAGCTTCAATGCTTTCACTCTTGTTCACACAGATGAAAGGATCATCTCCTGGGGGGAGAGAATGCAGTGGCTTGCCGATGCAGGCTTTACAGTTGTTGACAGAGAGAAGACGGATGCTGCCTCCCTGCCGGAGGTTATTTCAAAATGGACCAAAAGGGTTGAAGACGGGGAGATGCCCATTCCGGTTGACGGCCTGGTTATATGCTATGAGGACACGGAATATGCCTCAGGGGGAAGCGTCACCGGTCACCATGCAACAAGAGCAGGCCTTGCCTTTAAATGGCAGGATGAGGCGGCAGAAACCCTTCTTGACCACATTGAATGGAGCTGCGCTGCGTCTTCAATCACTCCGGTTGCGGTTTTTGAACCTGTGCAGCTGGAGGGAACAAGGGTTTCAAGGGCCTCTCTCTGCAACATAAGCGAGCTTGAAAGGCTGGGTGTTGGCGAAGACGGGAAAACGGAGCTGCGGATTATAAAGGCAAACAAAATAATTCCCAAATGCGTGGCTGTTGTGAAAAAGGAAGGAAGCTTCTCTGTTCCTGAAAGCTGCCCTGTCTGCGCCAGCCCCACAGAAATAGTTATGAGCGCCTCCGGGACGAAAACTCTCAAGTGCACAAATCCTGACTGCGCTGCAAAAAATCTGATGAAATTTTCCCGCTTTGTGGGAAAAAGCGGCCTTGACATTGACGGACTCTCAATTGAAACGCTGAGGGATTTTGTTAATGCCGGCTTTATAAGGAGCTTTGCAGATATATTTGCTCTTTCCAACTTTCAAGAGGAAATTAAGAAAATGGAGGGCTACGGAGAAAAATCCTGCGCCAATCTGCTCAAGGCCATTGAAAAAAGCAGAAACGCAAAGCCTGTTAATCTGATAAATGCGCTGTGCATTCCTCTTATTGGAACAGATGCAGCCAAAAAGCTCGTTGGGCATTGCGGCTGGCAGGGCTTCATTGAAAGAGGCACAGGAGGAACGGGCTATGAAGACATTGAAGGAATAGGACCGGAAAAATCCAATTCCATAGTGAGCTGGTTTGAAAGCAGGGAAAACAGGAAGCAGTTTGATGAGCTTCTTTCTGTCCTTAATGTGGAAAATGTTCTGCCGGAGGAGAGAAGGGGAGGCAGCTGCGCAGGGCTTACCTTTGTTATTACAGGGGATGTGGGCTCCTTTAAAAACAGGGAGGAGTTCAAGACCTTTGTTGAGCAGCAGGGGGGAAAGGTTGCGGGAAGCGTTTCAAAGAAAACGGACTTCCTTGTGAATAACGAGCCTGATTCCGCCTCTTCAAAGAATAAAAAGGCGAAGGAGCTTGAAATTCCTATTATAAGCGAAAAAGAATTTCTGGAGAAATTCGGTGTATAACAGAGAGCTGGAGATGGCCCGGAAGATTGCCCTTGAGGCTGAGGGAGCAGGGGGACGGGCATATTTCGTGGGGGGCTTCGTGAGAGATGCCCTTCTGAAAAAAGAGAATAAGGACATAGATCTGGAAATCCACGGCCTGCCCTATGAAGAGCTTAAAAGGCTCCTGGGAAGGCTGGGAACTCCTTTGACCTTTGGAGCAAGCTTCGGGGTTTTCGCCCTGAGGGGCTATGATCTTGACATTGCTTTGCCCCGGAAGGAAAAGGCAACCGGCAGAGGGCATAAGGACTTTGAAATTTTCACAGACCCCTTCATAGGCCCGGAAAAGGCAGCCTCAAGAAGAGATTTCACAATCAACGCCATGCTGCAGGATGTGCTCAGCGGGGAACTGTTGGATTTCTTCGGCGGGAAAGAGGACCTTGAAAAAGGGATAATCCGCCATGTTATGGAGGAGAGCTTTGTTGAAGACCCTCTCAGGGTTCTGCGGGCGGCCCAGTTTTCTGCAAGATTCGGTTTTTCCGTTTGCGAAGAGACTGTTGAGCTATGCTCAAAAATGGAGCTCTCCGCCCTCTCAAGGGAGAGGGTCCTTGAAGAGCTGAAAAAGGCTTTGCTGAAGGCGGAAAAGCCTTCGGATTTCTTTGGAGTATTGGAGGAAATGAATCAGCTGGGCTTCTGGTTTGAAGAAGTCAGACTGCCCTTGGAGGGCCTTGATGAGGCGGCAGCGAAGAAGGACAAAGCCGAAAAGCCCTTTGCCTTCATGCTCAGCGCTCTCTGCGTCCCAATGGGAGACGGCGGCGAGAGCTTTCTCAGAAGGCTCACAAACGAGAGAGAGCTGATTAATTATGTTCTCAACATGAAAAAACTTCTTCCCCGGCTTGAGGAACTGAACGCTACGGGAAATTCAAGCGCGGAATTTGCCTTTCTTTTCGACGAAGCCTGCTGCCCGGAGGATCTGCTGCTGCTTTCGGGAAGAGAGCAGGAGCTGGAGAGCGCTTTGGGATATTACAGGGAAATAATAAAAACCCCCGGGGTTACCGGAGGAGATCTGATTAATGCGGGGGCCGCTCCCGGGGAAAGCTTTAAAGCAGCATTGAAGCTTGCAAGGCAGCTTCAGCTTTCGGGAGAAGAAAAGGAGGAAGCTCTTTCAAAGACCCTTGATTATTTATTGAGGAAATAGAGACCCACAAGGCAGATGCCTATGCCCAGAGCTTTGTTAAGGGTTATGGGCTCGCTGTAGAGCAGGCGGCCCACAAAGATTAGGGCGATTGCAAGAAAGGCTGACTGAACAATCTGCATCATGCTCACCTGCCAGCCGTTTTTGTAGGCAAATATGCAGCCCACCTCAAGCCCAACAATTGCAATGCCGAGAGCGAAGGAGGACCAGTTGAGAGCCGAATATTCCTTTATAAGACTGCCTCCTTTGTTAAAAACAAAATAGAGCGCGGCTGAGGCGGCTGCGGCAACCAGGTATGTTATGGTGAGGGAGGCAAAGGGACTGATCTCCCCGGGAACGGACTTTGCGCAGATCTGATATACCGTGTTTGAAAAAACAACAAGGGCGATGGGCCAGATTAAAGAGAGCATGATAACCTCCGAAAGCATGATTTTGGGCATATTGCATAAAATGCGGGATCAAATTTCGTGCAATATGAGCATTGTAAATAATTCAATAAAGTGCTATTATTACACCACTGGATCTGAGAGATCATTTTCATAAAGCCCGCTGAGTGACAGAGCCCGGGGCACTATAAAGGCGAAGGTGAGGTAACCAGGATGTTAGATACAAAAGAATATGAGAAATGACCTCTGCCATGCAGGTGAAAGATGCAAAGGCAGGGGTCATTTCTTTTTTATGCCTTTATTTCCAGGAGAAGGTTGCCAGGCCGTAGATGTAGATTATTAAAACGGCTACGGGAACAACATATTTGAAGACGGGCTTCATCCAGTCTTTAACCTTGAGACCATCGCCGGCATTTGCCTCTGCAACAAACTTATCCCAGCCCCAGCCGAATTTATAGCAGCAGAAAAGGGCCATGACAACAGAGCCGAGAGGAAGAATGTTAGTGCTTACGATGAAATCCCAGAAGTCGAGCCAAGCGGAGCCATCTGCAAAGGGCTGGAAGCTGAACTTGCTGTAGCCCAGGGCGGTTGTGAGGGCGAAGAGGAATACTCCGCAGCCGCAGACGGCGCAGCCAAGGGGACGGCTCCAGCCTGTCAGATCACGGACCATTGCAAGGATGTTTTCGCAGACTGCAAGAACGGTGCTCAAAGCGGCAAAGGACATGAACAGGAAGAAAAGGGTGCCCCAGATGCGGCCGCCTGCCATGTTATTGAAAACGGTTGCCATTGTGTTGAAAAGAAGGGAGGGGCCGGCGTCAAGGTCTATCCCGTAGGTTGTGCAGGCAGGGAACATGATGAGCCCGGCAACGATTGCAACAAAGGTATCGAGCGCGATGACATTGACGGATTCTCCCATGAGTGAATGGTCTTTGCCAATGTAGCTTCCGAAGATGGCCATGGAGCCCATGCCCAGAGAAAGGGTGAAAAAGGCCTGGTTCATGGCGGCAACAATAACACTGCCGTTAATCTTTGAAAAGTCAGGCACAAGGTAGAACTTGAGACCTTCAGCTGCCTTTTCAAGGGTGAAGGAGTGAACTGCAAGGATGATCATGAGCAGGAAAAGCACGACCATCATGTATTTCGTGACTCTTTCGAGGCCGCCCTGAATCTGGAAGGCAAGAATGCAGAAGGCGATGATGACTGTTATTGCCAGATATTTCACATTGAGACCGGCGTTTGTTATCATGGGAACAAAGGCAAGGTCTGCTGTGTTGCCCGTGAGGAAGCTGACGAAATAGTAGAGTATCCAGCCGGTGACCACGGTGTAGAAGGACATGAGCGCGATGTTGCCCAGAAGGCAGACAGGGCCGTATATATTCCATTTCTGACCGGGCTTTTCCAGCTGCTTCAGCATTAAGACGGGGCTCTTCTGAGCTGCTCTGCCAAGGGAGAATTCCATTGTCATAACGGGGAGACCAAGAACAAGCAGGCAGATGATGTATACAAGAACAAAACCGCCGCCGCCGTATTGACCCGTCATCCAGGGGAATTTCCACACATTGCCGCAGCCTATTGCGCAGCCTGCGCTCAGCAGGATGAAGCCTAAACGGCTGCCTAATTTTTCTCTTTCCATAGTATTATCCTCTTTTTTATAAAGATAGAGTGCATGATATCATTTCTCTGAAAAAAATGCAATTATTCATTGATTTAAAGGATAAATTTTGGCAAAATGACATTTAATCTGCGCCAAAATAAAATATAAGTTGGATATATTGATTAAAAGGTTCTGCTCAGCGCAGAACCTTTCCGATTTCTTTATGAAGCTCATCAAAGCTGTCAACAGCGGTGAGATGGGGATTTGCGGCCTTAAGCTCGGGAGTTGAGTTGAAGAGAAAGCCGACTTTTGAGGCGTTGAGCATCTCAAGGTCGTTATAACTGTCTCCCACGGCTATGGTCTCATAGTTGATTGACTGAAAGGCCCTCACTGCCATGAGCTTGGAGTGCTCCGTGCGCATTACATGGCGGGTAATATAGCCCTCATCGTCTGTCTCAAGGCTGTTGCAGAGGATGGGAGGCATGCCCAGCTTTTCCAAAAGCGGGAGAGCAAATTCCTCAAAGGTGTCGCTCAGAACAACACACTGAACCTCCCTGCGCAGCTTGTCTAAAAACTCCTTGGCTCCGGGCAGAGGTTCGATTTTTGAAATGACTGACTGAACGTCTGCAAGCTTGAGCTTGTGTTCCCTTAGAAGCTCTATGCGCCAGCGCATAAGCTTGTCATAATCGGGTTCGTCTCTCGTTGTGCGGCGCAGCTCACTTATTCCGCTCACCTCGGAAAAGGCAATCCAGATTTCCGGCGTGAGGACAGATTCCATGTCGAAGCAGACTATATTCATTTCAGGGCCTCCTTTATAATTTCGGATTTTTCAATCACAGAGGAATGGAGAACAGGCTTGCACGAAAGCTCTGCCAGGTTCCGGGGAATGCTTATCCCGCTCAGGGATGAAAGCAGGGATAGATTTTCAAATTCATTTTCCGAAGGGGTTTCGCCCAGGCCCCGGAGCACCGCCGTGGGAAATTTGAAGGGGGAGGCTGTTGAAAGCACCACGCAGGGGTTCTCTCTTCGGCAGCTGCTGAGGGCAGAATATGCAACGGCAGTATGTGTGTCGCAAAGGTAACGGTGACTGCTCCAAAGGGAGCCTATTGCTTCAAGGCAGCCCTCCTCGCTGCAGAAGGCGGGGGCGAAGCTTTCCCGGATTGTTTCAAAAATTTGGGGAGTTACAGTGTAGCAGCCCTTTTCCTTCAGCTCCTTCATGAGGAAGGAAACATATTCCCAGTCTCCCCCGGAGGCATAGAAAAGAAGCCTTTCAAGGTTAGAGGAAACCAAAATATCCATTGAGGGGGAAAGGGTTTTTATGAGCTTCCTTCTTGCGTCATAGGTGCCGGTGGAGAGAAAGTCATAGAGCACGCTGTTGGAATTTGAGGCGCAGATGAGCTTGCCAACGGGGAGCCCCAAAAGCTTTGCGATATATCCGGCAAGTATGTCTCCAAAATTCCCGCTGGGAACGACGAAATCCAGCTTACCGGAAACGCCGGAGCGGAAATATGCATAAAAATAATAAACGACCTGGGGAATAAGGCGGCCTATATTTATTGAGTTGGCAGAGGAAAGGAAAACTCCTTCGTGCTGCGCGGCAAAGGCCTCTTTAACTCCCCGCTGACAGTCGTCAAAATTGCCGTTGACGGCAAAAACTCTCACATTTCCCCCTTCCTGGCTCACCATCTGAAGACGCTGAATTTCAGAGACACCGCCGTTGGGGAAAAACACCACAATCTCGGTTCCTTTAACATTTTTAAAGCCTTCCAAGGCTGCCTTGCCCGTGTCTCCCGAGGTGGCAGTGAGGACAACGATTTTTTCTTCAAGGCCTTCCCGCTGCTTTGCAAAGCTCATCATACGGGGGAGAACGGAGAGGGCCAGGTCTTTGAAGGCGGAGGTTGGCCCGTGAAAAAGCTCGAGAACATAATCTTCTCCCAATTTAACGAGAGGGGTGATCTCCGAACAGTCAAACTTCTCGGGATAGACTTTAACAATTTCTTCGGCGCAGTCTTCAAAGCCGGGAAGCAGGCGGGCAATGATTTTTGCGGCAAGCTCTTCATAGCTGAGGGAGCGAAGAGCTTCTATGTCGAAAGCCTTTGAGGCAAGGGCAGGGTCAACAAAAAGGCCGCCGTCGGGCGCAATGCCCTGAAGCAAAGCAGCCTTTGCCGAAGCTGTAGATGCTGAGCGCGTGGACTGATACATGAAAAATTACCTCCTGCCTTTTTCGCTGCGTGAAATTATAACACAGTCAAAAAGAAAAAAATAGTGCAATTTAAGCCGGATGGTAATATAATAAACCGAACAAAGAAAGCTGAAAGGAGCCGCTGATGGATTATTCTCACATTAAAAATCAGGACCCGGAGGTATATGCCTCCATGATGAGGGAGCTTAAGCGCCAGAGGGAGCATCTGGAGCTTATTGCCTCGGAAAATTTCGTGAGCGAAGCGGTTATGGAGGCAATGGGAAGCCACCTGACCAATAAATATGCTGAGGGCCTGCCGGGAGCCAGATATTACGGAGGCTGCGCCTATGTTGATGAAATAGAAAATCTTGCAAGAGACAGGGCTCTGGAGCTTTTCGGCGCGGAGCATGTTAATGTTCAGCCCCACTCCGGTTCCCAGGCGAATGTTGCGGTTTATCTGGCCCTCCTTCGGCCGGGAGATACCATTATGGGAATGGACCTGAGCCACGGAGGGCATCTGACCCACGGCAGCAGGGCTTCAATCTCCGGCAAATATTTCCGCTCCGTGTTCTACGGGGTTTCCCCTGAGAGCGAAACAATTGATTATGAGGCGGCCTTTGAAATTGCGGAGAGGGAGCAGCCCAAAATAATAATCGCAGGGGCTTCGGCATACCCCCGATTCATAGATTTCGAAAAAATGCGGGAAATAGCAGACTCCGTGGGGGCATATCTCATGGTTGACATGGCCCACATTGCAGGGCTCGTGGCAGCGGGGGTTCACCCCTCTCCTGTTCCATATGCGCATGTTGTCACCACCACAACCCACAAGACCCTGAGAGGTCCCCGGGGAGCCATAATCCTTTGCAGGGAGGAGCTTGCCAAAAAAATTGACTCGGCTGTTTTCCCGGGAACCCAGGGCGGCCCTCTCATGCATGTGATTGCAGGAAAGGCCGTTGCCTTTGGAGAGGCACTTAAGCCGGAATTTAAAGAGTATCAGGAGCAGGTTATTAAAAATGCCGGGGCTCTTGCCCAAGGGCTTGCTCAAAACGGAATAAGGCTGGTCTCCGGGGGGACGGATAATCACCTCATGCTGGCAGATGTATACAGCCGGGGGAGGACCGGAGCAGAGGTTCAGCAGCTGCTTGAGGCGGCCAACATAACCGCCAACAAAAACACAATCCCCTTTGACAAAATGGGAGTTAAACAAACCTCAGGCATGCGCTTCGGAACCCCAGCGGTTACAAGCAGGGGCCTGAATGAAGAGGAGATGAAGGTCATTGCCGGTCTCATAGGCGAAATTGTTGAAAAGGGCGAAGAGGCTGTTCCCGGGGTTAAGGAGAAGGTTCTTGAGATTTGCGAAAAACATCCTCTTTATAAGGAGCTTTAAAAATGAAAAAAATACTTAAGATATTTATGTTTGTTCTGCTGGGGATAGTTGCGCTGGCGGCGCTGTTTCTCGGCTGGCTCACAATCAGGGAATATCGGCCTGAGGATGTGACTCCTCTTGAAGTCAGAGCAGAGGGAGGAACGGAAAAAATTACTGCCGGGGAAACCATAAGCCTCATAAGCTGGAACGTGGGCTACTGCGGCCTTGGGAAAGACAGTGACTTCATTATGGACGGCGGCGGAAATGCCCCCGCTCCCGACGAAGCCACAGTGAGAAAATATATGGCGGGGATTGAAGCCGTTCTTGAGCGGGAGGATGCAGACATATACATGCTCCAGGAAGTGGACACAGACTCCTCCAGAAGCTTTAATATTGACCAGCGAGATGTTTTCACACTTGGGAACGACTGCCACGCTCTCAATTATTCCTGCGATTTTGTTCCCTTCCCCTGGCCGCCCATCGGAAAGGTTAATTCCGGCGTTTTCACAACCACGGACTATTGCATCGAAAGCGCAGACAGATATTCCCTTCCCTGCCCCTTCAGCTGGCCTCTGAGGGTTGCAAACCTTAAGCGCTGCCTCATGGCTTCATATCTGCCCATTGAGGGGAGCGACAAAAAGCTTGTTATTGTCAATTTCCATCTTGAGGCCTATGACAGCGGCGAGGGTAAAATCGCCCAGACAAAGCAGCTCATGGAATTTGTTCAGAGCGAATATGAAAAGGGCAACTACGTGATTGCAGGAGGAGACTGGAACCAGACCTATCCCGGCTCCCTTGAGCTTTTCCCCAACACCCATGAGGAGTTGTGGAAGGTTGGCTTTATAGATGTTGACATGCTGCCGGAGGGCTGGCTCTTTGCCTATGATGTTTCAACGCCCACCTGCCGCCTCCTTAACCAGCCTTATGACCCGGCCGACACGGAAAACACCCAGTATTATGTTATAGACGGCTTCATAGTTTCCCCCAACATCCAGCTTGACAGCATTAATGTTATTAATGAAAACTTCGAGAATTCAGACCATAACCCGGTCCGTCTTGAAGTGGCGCTTCTTCCGGAGAACTGAAATGGAAAATAAAAAAATTCTGACTACCTGGCAGGCCGCCTGCATAATAACGGGCTATGGGATAGGCGGAGGAGTAATGAGCATGCCCTATCTTGCCCAAAAAGCAGGGCTTGTTCCCGCAATGCTCATTCTCGTTTTCGCGCTTTTTGCAAGCTATGTCCTTCATCTGATGATTGCGGAGGTTTCTCTGCGCATGGATGAGGGAGAGGGCGGGCAGCTCATCTCCTGCCTGAACAGATTTCTCTTTAAAGGCAAATATAAAAATTTGCTGACGGTTATTTTCTGCGTGCTGATGCTGGCAATTCTGCTGACAAACCTTGCCGCATATATTACCGGGGCAGAAGAGATTATGGTTGAGCTGCTGCCTGTTTCCGGGACAGTCTGCAAGATTGTTTTCTATGTTTTTGCAGCTTCAGTTGTGCTCTTCGGGCTTAAGGCTGTGGGCATCAGCGAGGGAATTGCTGTTCCGGTGATTTTTGCGCTGATTTTTGCTCTTGCAGCAGGCTCTTTGAATGCCGAGAAGCATGCCGTCAACCTGTTTAAGAGTTCATTGAACGGCTCCCTTGCTTTCTATGGCATGGCAATGTATGCCCTGAGCGCATTTTTCGGTGTTCCCCAGGCGGTGGAGGGGCTGAAAAGAGACGAGAAGGAAATTAAAAAGGCTCTGTTTTTAGGCTTTTTCAACAATTTCGTTATCATAATCATTGTGACAGTTTTTGCGCTCCTCTCCTCAAAGGAAATTACTGAGGTTGCAATGGTGGGCTGGAGCGCAGGCATAGGCTCCTGGGCGCAGATTATAGGGGGCGCCTTCACCGTCCTGGCCATGATAACAACCTATTGGTCCCTCTCTCTGGCATTGGCCTCAATTGTTCAGGAGCAGTTTTCCTGGAGCTACAAGCTCTGCTATCTGGCGGCAACTGTCCCCTCCTTCATTCTGGCACTTTTTAATTTTGCGAGCTTCATGAGCTTCATGCGCACTGCCGGAGGGCTGATCTCAATAATAATTGCGGTTATGATTGTTCCTGCCTACAGAAACGCCCGGAAGGAATGCGGAGGCGCTGCGCTTCTGGGAAGGCTTGACGGAAAGCTTATCTGCATTCTCATAATAGCCTCTTACATATTTATGGGAATAGGAAGCATAGTCCCGGTATGAAGCAGGAGCTTTTTTACAACGGAATATTTCATCCCATGACGGAGGAGGGCAAAACCTTCTCCGCCATGACTGTTTGCAGCGGCAGAATAAGCGGAACCTTTGAAGAAAAGCCGGAGGGAAGCTATTTTCGGGAAACAGACCTTAAGGGAGCCCATGTTTACCCCTGCCTTATAGACGGGCATGTTCACATGCTCTATACAATTGCTGTTCTGGCAAAGGGCTTTGATGTCTGCTCCGTGACGGCAGAGGGAGTGAAGCCCGACAGGCTTGAAGAGATAGGCAGTAAAATCAGAGAATACTGCAGGGGCAGGGGCAGAAATGAAATTATTGCTGCAAACAGCTATGTTCTCAGCGCAGTGACTGAAAAGCGCATGCCCACAAAGGGGGAGCTTGATGAGTGGGCAGGGGGAAGACCGATTGTTGTTTATAATATAGACGGCCACTCAACTGCGCTTTCAACGGCCATGCTTAAGCTCATCGGCATAAATCCGGAAGGGCACAGCGGAATTCTCACCGGCGAGGAGAACGACAGAAACCAGGGAAAAATAACCGACCTGATAGGTGCGCAAATGGGGCTTTCCTCCCTTGCAAAGGGGATTGCAGCCCTTCATAACAGCTGTGCAGAATTCGGCATAGGAATGATTGGGGCCCTTGAGGGCAACGGAGATTCACCGAAGGACGCTTCAACGAAGCTGATTTTTCGCCTTGCGAGGCATTTCGGGCTGCCTGTGCGCTTCTATCTTCAATATATGGACATTGAAAGGGTTCTTCCCTTTGAAAAACATCTGAAGCACAGGCGCATGGGAGGCTGCGGCGACTGGGAGATGGACGGAGCCGTTGGAGCCCACAGTGCAGCCTTTTTCTCCCCCTATAAAGACAGCGGAGAGAAAGCATCCTGCTATTACGAGCCCGAATTCGTTAAAAAGAAGGTCAGCGAAGCAAACAAAAGGGGCTTTCAGGTTTCAAGCCATGCAATAGGAGAAGCCGCAATAGACATGCTCCTTGAGGCTTTCAATGCTCAGGATGGCTCCGTGTTCAACAGAATTGAACATATGGAGTTCATTAATGAAGCCCAGCTTCAGAAGCTGGAGGGCTCAAAATATGCCGTGTTCATGCAGCCCGGCTATGCCTGGATTGACAAAAGATATCTTCACAGCTATGAGTCTTTCCTTCCGGAGAAAATAGAAGGGAACCTGAAGCTTAAAAGCATAATTGAAAGGGGAATGACAGTCTGCGCCTCAACTGACAGCCCTGTTCAGGCCCTTGACCCCTATCTTCAGATGCTGGGAATGGTTGATTTTTACAATTCGGAGGAGTCGGTTTCCAACTACAGGGCATTTGAAGCTTATACTCTTAATCCCGCAAAGGCTATGAATGAGCTTGAGGAGCGGGGCACCCTTGAAGAGGGAAAGGCAGCGGACTTTTTCGTTGCCGAAGAAGACTTCTTCTCTCTGCCTCCCGCCAAAATCCCCTCCTTCAGACCGGTCAGGACTTACTACGGCGGAAAGCCCTACAAAAAGAAAAAAGGCAGCATGTTTGAGCTGCTCATAATGCTTATAAGAAGAGGGCACAGTGTCTAAGCTGTGTCCTCGATTGAAAATTTATCGGTTTTCGCAGTAGAAAACGGGAATTTCGTTTTCAATTGCGTAGGCAATTGTTTCCTCGGTTCCGCCGGGCTCCCCCTCGTAGACGGCTATCACCCTGCTGCTGTTGTCTACCATCCAGCGGTCACGCCGGATATATGCCCAGGTGGAGTAGCTGTTGCTTAAGGTTTCCACTTCATCTGCGTTCTGAATTATTTTCTCATAGGCCTTTTTCCAGGAAAGTGACCAGCTTTTCTCCGGAGAAGGGAAGGGCAGGGCGCAGACGAGGCTGAGGGCCGGATTTTCTTTTTTTCTTGAAAGAACTATTTCGGCAGCCCAAATGTCTACCCCCTTTGCCATCCCGGTGATGAAACGGGTAAAGCCGGAAGCGATGGCTCCTTCAATTTCTTCTTCGAGCATTTTGCGAACAGCGGGCTCGCTGCTGTGAAGCTTTTCCGGCCGGTGCCCCGTGAAGCAGCAGCTTTTTTTTCTCAGTTCCTGGTTTTTAATATTCATGCTGAAGATAATACCTTGAAAAACCTTCTGTGTCAAATGATAAAAGTTGTAAAAGACGGGGAAAAAAGCTATAATGCAGACACAATAAGGAAGAGAGGCGGAAAATAGTCATGTATCTGATTATGATTATTCTTGCTGCAATTATTGCAGCTGCAATTGTCAGTTTCCTGATAAAGGAGAAAAAGGAAAAGCAAAGGGCAGAGGAGAGCCCCCTCGGCCCGCCCATTGAGGTTCCCGGGAATGCTTCCCGGATGACGGATGAATATAAGGAATGGCTTGAAGGAAAAAAAGACGAATAACAGCCCTCTAAAGGCTGAAATTAAAATATTTTTCTGCAAAATCCACGCTCTTAACCTTGAACTCTCTGCCGTTTAAATAGCCGAGAGGGCCGGCATCGGTTGCAAAACAGAACTGCAGCTTATAGGAATAGAGAGCCTGGCCGTTCTCACCGTAGCTTCGGTTCAGCTTCTCCCGGCCGTATTTCCCGTCTCCCAAAAGGGGATGGCCGGCATGGGATAGCTGTACTCTTATCTGGTGGGTTCTGCCGGTTTCCAGCCTGCATTCCACAAGACTGAGCTGCCCCTTTGAAGCAAGAACTCTGTAGTGGGTGACGGCGGTTTTGGTTCCGGGCTCGGGCTTTTCCTTCACATAAACCTGATTTTTAACTGAATCCTTGAAGAGCTGATTTTCCAGCCTGCCCTCGGAAGGATTGAGCCGCCCCTCGACTGCGCAGAGATAATATTTTTCAATCTCCCTGTTTTTGATTTTCTCGTTTATGATTCTGAGGGCTTCGGCATTTTTTGCGGCAATAACAATGCCCCCGGTATTTCTGTCTATCCGGTTGCAGAGGGCGGGAGCAAAGGAATTTTCCTCCCGGGGGTTCCACTGCCCGGACTGGGCAAGGTATGCCTGAATGTTTGCAATGAGGGTGTTATAGTCCCAGCTTCCTGCGCTGTGACAGAGTACTCCCGGCTTCTTGTCTGCCAGGAGGATGTTCTCGTCTTCATAAACAATTTCAAGCCGAGGCTTGCCCACCTTCAGATAGGAATTTTCTTCCCTGGGCTTTTCAAAAAACTCGTCGTTAATATAGAGCTGAATGAGATCCCCCTCTGAAAGGCGAGCGTCTCTCTTTGCGCCTTTGCCGTTAAGCTTTATGCGCTTAAGCCTTATATATTTCTGAAGAAGAGATTCCGGCAGCAGCGGAACTGCCTTGCCCACAAATCTATCCAGCCGTTGGCCGGCATCATTCTTTTTCACAGCAATTTCTTTCATATTTTGGATTATACACCGCAAAATTTATGTTGACAAGCCCCTGCAAGTTTACTATAATATTCAGGCAATTGTGCGAGGTGCTGTATGCGTTTTGATTTGAGAAAACTTATGGGTCAGCCCGGCTCAGCTCTTCCCTTTGAGTTTGAGCTTAGCGCTGAAGCTCTCAGCTTTCCTTCGGTCAGCGAATATCTGTCGCCCCCGATTGCATCAGGGCGGATTTTTAACGAAGCCGGCGTGCTTCATCTTGAGGGCTCGGTTTGGGCGGATATGCTCTGCATATGCGACCGATGTGGAAACGAGTTTGAAAGCGAGAAAACAACAGAAGTGGAGGTTGTGCTCGCTGAGGAGGATCTGGGTGACGACCCTAATCTCTACCTCATTCAGGACGGAGTGGTCGACGCGGGAGAAATCATGTCCACATGCTTCATTCTCGACATGGAAACAAAATTTCTCTGCAGGGAAGACTGCAGGGGTCTTTGCTCGAAATGCGGGAAAAATCTGAATCTCGGCGATTGCGATTGCCGGGCCGAAATCGATCCAAGGTTTGCTGTTCTGCAGCAGCTTATTAATCAGGAGGAATAATTATGGCAGTCCCAAAAGGAAAAGTATCACGGCAGAGACGTGACAAGAGGCGTTCTTCCACCTGGAAGCTTACCCCTCCCACACTCGTTAAGTGCCCGTCCTGTGGCGCATTCTGCATGCCCCATCACGCATGCAAGGCCTGCGGCAAGTATAACGGCCGTCAGGTTTTGGAAGTGGAAGAATAACAGGTAAGATAAAAGGAGAAGGGCAAGAGGCTCTTCTCCTTTTTGATTTTAAGGAAATCAGATGAAAGAAAACATTATTAAATCCGTTGATGAGGACTCTCCTCTGAAGGGAAGGGTGCAGCCGGGAGATGCCCTTCTGCGAATCAACGGAAAGAAAATCCTTGATGTTCTTGACTATAAATTCCATGCTTACGACAGCAGGCTTCATGTTGAAATAGAACGCCCGGACGGCAGTGTGTCCGGCTTCAAGGTCAAAAAAGAAGAGGGCGGAGAGCTGGGGCTGGAATTTGAGAGCTATCTTATGGACAGACCCCGTTCCTGCGCAAACAGCTGCATTTTCTGTTTTATAGACCAGCTGCCAAAGGGCATGCGGCCCACCCTTTATTTCAAAGATGACGATGCTCGGCTCAGCTTTCTTTTGGGAAACTACATTACCCTCACAAATCTGAGCTCAAGAGAGGCAGAGAGAATAAAAGCCCTGCGAATAAGCCCCATTAACATCTCCGTTCACACCACCAATCCTGAGCTGCGATGCAGAATGCTGAGAAATGCAAGGGCGGGGGATTCCCTTGAGCTTATGAGGGAATTTGCGCTCAGCGGCATTGAAATGAACTGCCAGATTGTCTGCTGCCCGGGAATAAACGACGGGGAGGAGCTTCTGAAAACCATGAAGGATCTTGCCCAAATGTATCCGCAGGTCAGAAGCGTTTCAATTGTCCCGGTGGGGCTCACAAAATTCAGGGAGGGTCTTTTTGAGCTTGAAGCCTTCACGAAGGAAAAGGCGGAGGAGACTCTTGAGCTGGTTGAGAGCTTTGCTCAGAGCTGCTTTGAAAAATTCGGAAGCAGGATTTTCTTCTGCGGTGACGAGCTCTATATCAAGGCGGGAAGGGAGCTTCCCCCTGATGAATATTATGAGGGCTATGTTCAGCTTGAAAACGGCGTGGGCATGATAAGACTGTTGGAGACGGAATTTGCTTCCGCCCTTGAGCTTTCGGAAAGGCCTGAGAATGAGCAGCGCTTTTCAATCGCCTGCGGAGCATCCGCAGCAGTTTACATGAAAAAGCTTGTCTCAAAGGCCGAGGAGAAGTATAATAATCTGAAAGGAAATGTTTTCCCGATTGAAAACGATTTCTTCGGTCACGATGTTAATGTGACCGGGCTGATAACAGGGCAGGACCTTATCGCTCAGCTTGAGGGTAGAGAATTGGGAGACAGGCTTCTCATCTCAATGAGCATGCTCAGGCGGGAGGAAAGGGATTTTCTTGACGATATAACCCTTGAGGATGCAGAAAAAAGGTTGGGGGTTCCCATTGCTGCCGTTGAGCAGGACGGCTTTGATCTGCTTGACGCCATGTTGGGGCTGAAAATATAACAGATACGGAGAAAATATTAATGAGCAGACCTTTAGTGGCCATAGTGGGAAGACCGAATGTTGGAAAATCAATGCTGTTCAACAGGCTTGTTGGGCAGAGGCTTTCCATTGTTGAAGATACTCCCGGTGTTACGAGGGACAGGCTTTATGCCTCCGCAGAATGGTGCGGCAGGGAGTTTGACCTGGTGGATACAGGGGGAATTGAACCCAATACCGACAGCGAGATACTCCTTTTCATGAGAGAGCAGGCTCAGATTGCCATTGACACGGCAACGGTTATAATCCTGGTTACAGACATCAGAACGGGCGTTACCGCAGCCGATAAAGAGGTTGCAAACATGCTTAAGCGCTCTAAGAAACCGGTTGTCCTTGCGGTTAACAAGGCGGACAGCACCGGAGCGGAGGACCCGGCCGTTTATGAATTCTATTCTCTCGGCCTTGGAGACCCCATAAGTGTTTCAGCCGTTCATGGCCATGGCACGGGAGACCTTCTTGACGAGTGCCTGAAGTGCTTTCCTCCCGAGGGCGAGGAGGAAAACGCGGAAGACCTTATTAAGGTTGCGGTTATCGGAAAGCCAAATGTGGGGAAAAGCTCGCTGGTGAATGCAATACTCGGGGAGAAGCGGGTTATAGTTTCCGATGTTGCGGGGACCACGAGAGACGCTGTTGACACTGAATTTGAAAACAGCGCAGGCAGATATCTCTTCATAGACACAGCCGGAATACGCCGCAAGAGCAAGGTTGAGGAGCGGGTTGAGAAGTTTTCCGTTATGAGGGCCCAGATGGCAATTGAGAGGGCAAATGTCTGCCTCATCATGATAGATGCAAGAGACGGAGTGACGGAGCAGGATACCAAGATTGCAGGGCTTGCCCATGAGGCGGGAAAAGCCTCCATCATAGTTGTGAATAAATGGGATCTTGTTGAAAAAGAAACGGGCACAATGGAAAAAATGAGAAAGGACATTATGCGGGATTTGAGCTTCATGTCCTATGCTCCCGTTATTTTCATTTCAGCCCTTACAGGCCAGAGGATAGACAGACTCTTTGAGCTTATTAACTTTGTTAACGACCAGTCTTCAATGAGAATCACAACCGGCATGCTCAACGATGTGCTTGCCGATGCCCAGGCGAGAGTTCAGCCTCCGACAGACAAGGGAAGGCGGCTCAAGATTTATTACATGACCCAAACAGGGATCTGCCCCCCTAACTTTGTTGTTTTCTGCAACAAAAAAGAACTCTTTCATTTTTCATACCAGAGATATATTGAAAATCAGATACGGGCAGTGTTCGGCCTTGAGGGCACTCCTATCAGGCTGATTATCCGCCAGAAGGGCGAAGGAGAATAAATGGCGCTGTATATAGTTCTTCTTGTACCGATTGCCGTGATTGCATACGGAATCGGCAGCATGGACTCTCTGGTGCTTGCTTCAAACTTTGTTTTCCACGCCAATTTGAGGAAGCTTGGCACAGGAAGCGTCTGGATTTCCAATTTCCGCCGCATATACAAATGGCAGGGGATTTTAAAGCTGGCGGGCGTTGAAATTGCTAAGGATCTTATACCGGTTCTCTTCGGTGGTCTGATCCTTCTTATCAAGGGGCATTTCACCGAGGGCTGCGCCTTTGCCGGTTTCTGCATGGTTATGGGAAGGCTTTGGCCTCTGTTCTACAGGCTCAAGGGCAGCAATGCAGCATTTGCTATGATAATTGCTGCGCTGTGCGTGAATAAGTCCCTTGGAATTGCAGCTGCGGTGATTACGGCAGGGCTCCTTTTCTTCACAAAGCTGCCCTCTGTTTCCACCTTTGCAGGCGCACTGACCGAGGCTGCGGTTTCTCTTCTGGTTCTTGACGAGAAGATAGATATTATCCTTGTGTGTCTCACAGCCGGGGCTGTGATTTTGAAGCATTTTCCCTCAGTTGTAAAAACTCTCAAGGGCCTTGGAGAAAAGCTGGAGCTGAAGGAAGACCTTTCATATAAATTCGATGAAAAATTCTGAAAAGAATAAAAATAAAAGAAAAACTCTATCGGTTCTGCTTGCGCTGATTATTGTTTGCTTCTGCGCGTTGCTGTGCGCTGCGGAATATATTAAGCTGAGCGACAGAAGTGTTGCTCTTGAGCAGGAGCTGAGCTGTGTGAACATGGAGCTGGAGCTGAGAAGCTTCGCCGCAGAAGAGAAAACGGCGGCAGAGAGCAGGAACACAGAGAACGCAGCTGCCGAGCAGAAGAACAGAGAAACGCTTATGAACGCCTTTCTGGAAAGAGACAGGGAGGAGCTTTTAATGCTTGTTAACCCCTGGAATCCGCTGCCTGAAGGCTATGAACCCAGGCTTGTAGACATAGGCGACGATAAGCTTGTTGACGAGCGCTGTGCCGGAGCCCTTGAGCAGATGCTTGCCGACTGCAAGGCATCCTATGACAGGGCGCCTGTTCCCATCTCTGCCTACAGAACTCAGGAATATCAGCAGGGGCTTTTTGAAAACAAGATTGAAAGACTGCTGCAGGCGGGATATGGCGCAGATGTGGTGTATGCTGAGGCTGCAAAAGAGGTTGCAGTGCCGGGAACCAGCGAGCATCAGCTGGGGCTTGCTGTTGACATTATCGACGAATATTACACCGAGCTTGATTACTACCAAATGTACACCAACACCCAGAAATGGCTTATGGAGCACTGCAGCGAATACGGCTTTATTCTCAGATACCCCGAAGACAGCAGCGATATAACCGGAATTATATATGAGCCCTGGCACTACAGATATGTGGGCAGGGCGATTGCAAAGGAAATTACAGCAGCAGGAATCACGCTGGAGGAATATCTTGAACAGCTGAACTGATGCTTTGAGCGGAGGCGGCAAAATGGAAAATCTTCAGGACAAAGACCTGAATCTTCAGGAGGCCTTGGAAACAGACCCTGATTACGATGCATATGACGAGCTGATTTCCGAAAAGACTGAACTGCTCGCAAGGCTTCTTGAGGAAAAAAACATGAAGCAGCTGGCGCAGCAGCTCGTGGAAATGAATGAATTCGATATAGCGGAATTTCTCACGGGCATTGAGGACGGCAGAATGCCCATGATTTTCCGATTGCTGCCGAAAGAAACCGCCGCAGAGGTTTTTGCAAATCTCGAAGCTCCGGAGCAGGAGAGAATCATTAATTCCGTGACCGACAAGGAGCTTTCCGGCATTATTGAAGAACTCTATCTTGACGATGCGGTTGCCCTTGCTCAGGAGCTGCCTGCCAATGTGGTGAAGCGGGTTCTGAAAACCGTTACGCCCCAAACAAGGAGCATGATCAACCAGTATCTCCGCTACGGGGAAAATACCGCTGGCAGTATAATGACCTCAGAGTTTGTTGACCTGAAGAAGAACATGAATGTTGCCCAGGCCCTTTCAAGAATCAGAAATACCGGAGAAGACAAGGAAACAATTTACATCTGCTTTGTTATTGCCTCAGACAGAACCCTTGAAGGCATTGTCTCCGTTAAAGATCTGCTCCTTGCAAAGGACGAGGAGCTGGTTGGTGACCTTATGGACACAAATGTGGTTTTTGCAACCACCTCAGAGGACCAGGAAACAGTTTCTGAAAAAATGTCTGACTACGACCTCATAGCTCTCCCTGTTGTTGACATGGAGAACAGGCTTGTGGGCATTGTAACGGTTGACGACATAATCGACGTTATCGAGCAGGAGACCACGGAGGACATTGAAAAGATGGCCGGTATCGTGCCGTCAGACAAGCCCTATTCCAGAACCGGGACTCTTGAGGTCTGGAAAAACAGAATTCCCTGGCTCATGTTCCTCATGCTCTCGGCCACCTTCACTTCGATTATTCTAACCCACTTTGAGGAAAGGCTTGCCGTTCAAACGGCGCTCATTGCCTTTATTCCCATGCTGATGGGAACCGGGGGAAACTCCGGAGCCCAGGCTTCAACCGCAGTTATACGCGCCATCTCCCTTGGAGACATTGAAACAGGAGATGCGCTGAAGGTCATGTGGAAGGAGTGGAGAGTGTCTCTCATCTGCGGTCTATCCCTTGCGGCTGTTAATTTTGTTAAGATGCTCCTGCTGGACGGAATGCTTCTAAACAACAGCGCAATAACCGTGAGCGTTGCGGCAACGGTTTCAATTTCCGTGGTTTTTGTTGTTATGTTTGCGAAGGTGGTGGGGAGCATGCTGCCTTTAGCCGCAGAGAAGATAGGCATAGACCCTGCTGTTGTGGCAAACCCCCTGATTTCCACACTCACCGATGCCGTTTCTCTTTTGATATACATTTACATTGCCAAACTGATTCTCAAAATTTAAGGAGATGCCGTGGATTATTCTGCTCTTTTTATTAAAATGATCATTTTCATGGTGCTGATCATCACGGGGTATGTGCTTTCAAGGAAAAATATACTGGGCCCTGAATTCGTTAAGGGCTCCAGCTACTTAATATTAAATGTGTTTGTTTCGGCAAGCATTCTCAATTCCGTGCTCGGCGAACGGCCGGAGCTTTCAACCTCTGCATTTCTCAACGCATTCCTTTGCGTTTTTCTTCTCATCATACTCGGATATGCCCTTGCCGGGCTTTGCATAATCCCTGTTAAGGGCAGGGAGAAAAAAGCTCAGCTTGAAATCCTCATGTCTGTTACCAACACTCTTTTTGTGGGCCTGCCCATTGTTTCAATGGTTTACGGAAGCGAAGCCGTTTTCTATGTTGGGATGAGCTGCGTGCCCTATAATCTGGTTCTTTATTCCTACGGAATCTGGAGACTGGTCAGCGGAAAGGGAGAAGGAAAGGTGCGCCCGGCAGATATGCTCACCATAAGCCTGGGAGCAGCTGTGCTTGCGCTCATAATCTTTGTTCTGAACCTCCGGGTTCCTGAATTCATCTGCGAGCTTGTGAGCACTGTGTCAGGAGGAACGGTGCCCCTTTCAATGCTTGTTATTGGAGCATCTCTCGGAAGAATCAGCCCGAAGGAAGCCTTCAGCGGTCTTGAAAATTACCTTGTTTCACTGGAGAGGCTTATCATATGCCCCCTGACTGTATATTTTGTTTTAAGTCTGGTCAGCTCAAATGAGGTGCTCATATTCACCTGCACTGTGCTTGCTGGAACTCCCGTTGCAGCAATCACAACGCCTCTGAGCATAAGATATGGCTATGATGGGGAGAAAAGCTCAAAGTCCATAATGGTTTCAACTGTCCTGAGCATGGTGACCATTCCACTTTTAATAAAGCTGCTGTTCTGATGAGTGACTATAACAGAGAAAAATGGATATATGTTCCTGACAGCTACCTTGATTACAGGTATATCCTGGGAACAAGGGGAGAAAAACCCCTCATCTGCATTGGGATCAATCCCTCAACCGCCGAGCCCGACAAGCTTGACCCAACGCTTAAGTCGGTTCAAAGGATTGCTCTTGCCAACGGGTATGACAGCTTCATAATGTTCAATGTTTATCCACAGCGCTCAACCGACCCAAACAACATGCACCCCCGGATGGACCCTGAGCTCCATGCAGGAAATATGCAGGCCTTCAGTGAGCTTGCTATCTCTCTGAAAAGCCCTTCCCTCTGGGCAGCCTGGGGAACTATTATTGAAAAGCGAAGCTATCTGCCCTTCTGCCTTGAGGAAATGGTGAAAATCGGGAAGGAGCATGATGCCCGTTGGTTCTGCGCCGGCAAATGCTCAAAAAAAGGTCACCCCCACCACCCTCTTTATCTGAAAAAAGACGAGCCCCTGAGAGAATTTAATATTGATGAATATATAGCAAAGAGCATCTCCCGAATTTGAGAGATGCTCTTTTCACGCAATTATTCTTCTTGCCTCAAAGCCGCGGCTCCAGTAGCTGCCGGAGAGCTCTGTTACAATTACTCCGGTGGCTGAATTTGCTGCGTGAACAAACTTTCCGTCGCCTATATATATTCCGCTGTGGCCTATGTAAGTCCCGCCGGAATAAAAGCAGAGAATGTCTCCGGGCTGAAGAGAGTCTGCATCAACAGCTGTTCCGTTGAGGGCCTGGTCTGCAGCCACTCTGTTGATTGAATAACCAAAATGGGAATAAACATAATATACCAGGCCTGAACAGTCAAAGCCGGTTGAAGGGTCTGTGCCGCCGTAAACATATTTTGTGCCGAGAAAGCTGAGGGCATAGCTTGCAATGTCCTGCCCAGTTGCTGAGAACTGAGCTGTGGACTGCTCAGATTGAGCTGTTTGCAGGGGAGAAACGCCTTCTGCAACATATTTGCTGAAAACATAGCCGTTTGTTCCGTCGCAGTTCACGGCTGACCAGTCTCCAACTGTCCCGCTTACGGTTACAGCTGCGCCATATTGAAATTCTTTTATTATCCCGGCGCTGAGAGACGGCCCTTCTCTGAACCGAACATTATTTCCCGAGATATATGCCTGAACAGAGGCCTGCTCCTGAAGGGCAGACAGCTGCACGCTCTCGGCGCTTTCAGCTGCGGCTTCTTCGGTTGAAGCAGTTTTCACCACATATTTACTGAATACAAAGCCGGTTTTGCCGTTTATAGCGCACTGAGTCCAATCCCCTGACAGGCCGAGGATTTCCAAGGGTTGGTTCCAATTGTAGGTTGAAATTATTGAGCTGGAGGTTGAGGGCCCCGTTCTGAAGCGGACATAGTCTCCTCCTATATACCCGCTGCCGGTCTCTTCGGTGATTTCGGGCTCAGGCGAAGAGGTTGGAACAGGGGTTGGCTCAGGTGAAGTGCTCGGAATAGCAGTTGAACTCGGCGAGGGCAGCTCCTCAGCCACTGTAAATTCGTCGGCCTGAGGTTCCTCTGCGCTTATGATAACCGTTGCTCCCTGGCCGGCGCTCACCTTTTCTGCGTTTATTAAAACCGAATCGGCGTAGGCTGGGACGGAGAGCAGAAGAGAAACTGCAGCTGCAGCCGAAATTGCTTTTAACCGCTGCATGAGAAAAAATCAACCGGCAGAGAGAGCCCTGTCAAGCCAGACGGAGGCAACATCCATTGCTGAGTAGAGGCTCTCCTTTTCTGTTTTTTTGACGATTCTGTCTCTTGATTTAACGGAAGGGTCTGTGAGCTGCAGCTGGACGGAGACCTTTGTTGCAACATCGAGGTCGTTAACCTTTTTTGAGCTGAGTACCTGCAGCATGACAATATATTTGTCTGCAAAGCTCCCGTAGTAAATGAAGCTGTCTTTCCTCTGAAGGGGATGCCCCTTATACTCTAATTTTGCCAAAATTCATTCCTCCTGTTTATATTAGAAATTTGTTAACCGAATATGATTACGCTTCCTCCCGTGCTTGAGCCGGAGCTTGAGCCGGAAGAGGTTTCCGGAACGGTGTAGCTGCCTATGTATTCAGTGCCGCCGTCAGGGATTATTCCGCTTTCTTCCGTTGGAGTGCCCAGAACATCCTCCTCGCTTATGCCGAATATCATGGTGTTTTCACCTATGAAGGGATAGGTGAAGGACTTGTAATCCAACCCCTCGTGAACAGGCTGCATAACCTTTCTGAATATTTGGGCTGCCGGGTTTCCGCTGGCGTTTACACGACCGGGAATGTCATAGCCTGTCCAGACTGCGGCAACATAATAGGGGGTGCAGCCAACAAACCATCTGTCGTTATATTCGCCGGAGGTGCCGGTTTTTCCGGCAACGCTCATGCCTCTGAAGTTTGCCTCAGTTCCGGTGCCGCTTGTTACGGCATTTTCCATCATGTATGTCATTATATGGGCGGTGTTTGCAGAAAAGGCCTGGATGGTGCTGGGACTGTTGTCTATGACAGTATTTCCGTCTTTATCGGTCACGAGAGAGTAGGTGCGGCTGTAGGTGAAAACACCGTCGTTAACAAAGGAGCAGTAGGCCGCAGCCATTTCTCTCACGGTGATTCCGTTTGTGAGCTGCCCGAGAGCCATGGGCGCATAGGCGCAGTCGTCGGGAACAAGGCTGGTTACTCCAAGCTTGTTAATGAGATAGTTGTAGCTGGTTTCGGGACCGATTTTGTCCACAATCTGGGCGGCAACGGTATTTAGTGAATACTGAAGGGCTTCAAGAATTGTGACATAGCCGTAGTTGCTGCCGCCGTCATTTTTGGGATACCAGTTGGTTCCGCTGAGGCTGATGTTTGCAGAGTCGTTAACCCAGGTGGTGGGGGTTATGTAGCCAAGCTCAGTTGCAGGGCCGTAGGAAGCAATGGGCTTTATTGAAGAGCCGGGAGAACGCTTCGTCTGGGTTGCCCTGTTGAGACCGAAGTTGATTGACTTTGTGCCCACCCCTCCGGAGAGGGCAACTATGGCTCCGGTGTATGGGTCCATAATCACGATTGAGCTTTGAAGCTGAGAAGTTGAACCATAGCTTGAAAACTGATTCACATCCTGATATATATTATCTACGCAGGCTTGAATTGAGGGGTTATAAAAGCTGTATATATTGTAGCCCCCGTTGAAAACAAGGGTTCTTGCGGCAGAGGAGCTGAGGCCCTTGATTTCCATCAGGTCTGCAATAACATCTTCAATGACTGTTTCCTCATAGTAGGTGTATATCTCCTGGGTATACTCCTCCTCCGGACTCCTTGAGAAAACCAGCTCTTCAGCCTTTGCGCTGCAGTATTCCTCATAGGTGATGTAGCCCTGATTATACATCTCCTTCAGGATGGTTTCCTGGCGCTCCTTGTTGTTCTGCTCGTTATAGAAAGGGTCATAATAGGTGGGCTTGTTGGTTATTCCGGCAATGGCTGCGCATTCTGCAAGGCTAAGCTCTGAAACGTCCTTGCCGAAGTAGGTTTGGGCGGCGGTCTGAACCCCGTATGCCCCCTCGCCGAAATAAACGGCGTTGAGATACCACTCGATAATCTCCTGCTTGTCATATTTCTTTTCAAGCTCCATTGCGCCGAAAATCTCGTTGAGCTTGCGCTGAACGGTTACATCGTCCTGCCCGGTGAGATTTTTTATGAGCTGCTGGGTGATTGTGGAGCCGCCGTAGCTGTTCTGCATGGTGGCAAACATTTCAACGAAAGCTCCGGCAGTTCTATACCAGTCAACTCCCTTGTGGTCATAAAAGCGCTTGTCTTCAATGGCGACAACTGCATATTCCATGTATTTGGGGATCTCGTCATAGCTTACCCAAACCCGGTTTTCCCTGCCGCTGAGAGTCGTGAGCTCGTTCCATTCGCCGGCGGCATCCTGATACCAGATTGTGCTGGACTGGTTGAGCCTGTAGTCATCGAGAGAAACATCCAGCTCGGGGGTTAGGCAGGTTTTAACATAGAAGGCGAAAATGCAGGCAAAAATCATTCCGGCAAGGAAGAGAATCAGCAGCAGGCCCGCCAGAAGCTTCAGCAGGACTGAAGTTGTGGATGACAGAATTGAAAAAGAAACATCTCCGATTTTTGCAGCCTTTTTCAGAACTGCAGGAAAAGCTGTTTTCTTTTTTTCGGCAGACTCTTCTCCAGACTCTACTGCAGGAATTCCTTCCCGCCCTTCAGGGGGGAGCTTTTCAATCATTCTCAGGACACCTCCTCTCGCAAGAGATAGTGTATTATACCACAGCTTTTCAAAAAGGGGAAACAACATTATGAGAAGAAACTGTAAATTCTTGAAGAGCTGAGCGCTCCGTGGTATAATCATTGACATGGACGGAAATAAAAAACAAAAATTCTATACTGCAGCATACACTCTGTTCCTTTTTGGGGCTCTGTTTTGGTTCTTCTTTTTTGCCCATCCTCAGATCCCCTTCGATTTTGACGATTGGGGTAATCTTCCGGTTTTGAGGCTTCCCTTGCCTCTGCCGAATTATTGGAATCCCTCAAGGATATTTCCGGAAACCTTTTATCCCCTGAGCGGCTTCGCTGCGGCTCTTGTCTGCAAATGCTTTCCGGCAATAAGCCTTGTGAGGGCAGAGAGCCTTGTGACGGGTCTGTTCCTTTCTGCCCTTGTGACAGTTTATGCAATTTGTTTTGAGCAGCTGCTGGAAAGAAAGCTTTTCGTTAAAAGAAGCAGCTCCATGCTTTTCTCACTTATCTTCATTCTGCTGCATTTTGCCGCATTGAGAAGCGAAGAGACAGGGAATCTGCATTTCTTCATGAGCACAAATCTCTCCTGCTGCTACTATTACCTGATGCCTGCAATAATCAACTGCAGCTTTATAATGCATTTGATGGCGTTTAAACCGGAGAGACTAAGCCTTAAGCTTTTGCTCGTTATATATTTTACGGTTTTTTCCAATCAGTTTGCCAGCATTATACTTGCCTCCTACTGCGGCTGCGAGCTTCTCCTGAGTTTTATAAAAGCAATAAAAGAAAAAACAGTGAGAGACTTTCCGGCAAAGAACAAGGTGTTCATAGTGATTTTTGCCCTTTGGATTGTTTCCGTGGCAGCTGATGCCTTCGGAGGAAGAGGCAGAAATGCCTCTGGGGGAGAAAATGCGTTTTCAGCTCTTCTCAGCCTTGAGCTTCCGGATGCAGGCGAAATTATGGCAAGAATAAATCCTGCAATTGGGCTGTCTGCTGCAATTTTGATAGCAGGCTTTGTAATATTTGCCTTTAAAAAGCTTTCAGCGGAAGAAAAAAGCTTTTTAGGCTCAAGCCTTTTTGCCGGGGCAACGGCTTCGGTTATGCTTGTGCTGTTATGCGCCGAAGTGAGCCCGCTTTACATCAACAGGACAGAGGTTTTCTTCGGGATTGCATTTTTCGCATTTATGCTGACGGTTTGCTGCCTGGCAAAGCTTGGCTGCCGACTGAAATGGGGAGATGGGGCGGCTGTTCTGGCAGCGGCAGCGCTTCTTCTTGCAGCCAATACAAAAGGAACAACCTTTGCAGATTCATACTGCGAACAGATTGACAGCCAGACCTGCAGAGCCATAAGTGAGTGCATAATTTCTCAGATTACTGATGCCTGCGAGGCGGGAGAGGAAGAGGTCATTGTGCATGTTCCGAAGTCATATCAGGATCTTGATGATAATTGGCCCTTTAACTACAGGCTGAATTCTCCTCTTTCCGAGCTTCTTTACAGGCTGAGGATAACAGACAGGGAGATGAAAATTGAAATTTTGCCGGATGAGGCGCTGAATGAAAAATTTGGGGTTGATTTCTGAGCAATCTGAAATTATACTTAAGCACAACAGAAATATACGGAGGTTAAACAATGAGCGAAGAATACGGAAGCGATTTTGTTACAATTGTTGACGATGAGGGAGAGGAGTTCACCCTTGAAGTCCTCGACATTATGGATTACAACGGAAAGAGCTACGGAGCCTTCCTTCCTGCAGACATGGACGAGAATGACCCTGACTACGGAATGATCATTCTGAACATTGCTGTTGACGAAAACGGAGAGGAATATTTTGAAGACATTGAGAGCGAAGAAGAGCTGAACGATGTCTATGAGCATTTCCTGGTCCTCCTCTATGACGACGAGGAAGAGGACGGGGAACAGTAAACAAGCCTTAACTGCCCGTGTTATTTCAAATATTAAACAGGTCCTTTTGAACCTACATCTCTCATAAGGGATGCCGATTTGAGTCTGCGGATTGCAGGCCTCCGGATTTTTCCGACGTTGGAAGCAGAGAAACAGAACTTAGGCGACCCACCTGCTCTTAAGGCAGGTTAAAAACGGACCGGCACGGCATTAACGGAAACTCCCCCGGCAACGGGGGAGCTTCAATTTAAAGAACTGACATCCTCCCGGTGGAGTTTGTCAGTTCTTTTTGGCTTTGACAGGGAAATTCAGGGTTTTGTTTTAGACTCGTGGTATTCCTGCTCCGTGTTGACATTCCAAATCGCGGATTTGTCGCTGCTTCCGCTCAGAATACACTTGACAGTCTCAAAGGAGGTCATCATGGAGTGGTCAAGATTATTGTATCTGTGCTGGCCGTTGCGACCCACGCAGTAAAGGTTTTTGATTGTGTTAAGGTAGCCAATCAGGGTATCAATCTGTGCATAACTGTCAAAATAGGCGGGATATGCTTTTTTGACCTTCTCCATATGAGTATCCAGGACGGCATCCCTGCTGCTGATGAGCTTTATCCTGAGCATTTCATCTATGCCAAGGGAGGAGAATTCCTCTTCGCTCATGTTCCAGAATTCATCACCCTCGTTGCAGAAATACTCAAGCCCTACCCAGACGGTGTTCTCCAGGTCCTTGACGAGATATGGGGACCAATTGTTGTAGATCTGGAATCTGCCCATTTTCACATTTCTGTCCTGAACATAGACCCAGCAGTCCGGCACGATGTTTCCGACTGTCTTCATACCGGTTTTGTTTTCAAGCTCAAGCTTGTTGACGAGCACACCCAGCGTCATGTAATCCCTATACGGAAGACAAGCCGCAATCGAAGCCTCTTTTTCGGGAACATCATTCATGCCGGCGACCAGATCCTTGATAGGCATGGAGGAGATGAAGTAGTCACCCTCCAGCTTTTCCTGCATGCCATTCTTTTCGTATGTGAGGGAGAGAATTCTATCGTTAGACTTTTCAAATCCGATGACCCTGGCGTTTTTGATTATCGTTCCGCCCATCTCTTCAACCTTTTTGGCCGTGATCTCCCAAAGCTCTCCGGGACCGAGCTTCGGATACTTGAATTCTTCAATCAGTGAGGTGTTGACCTCGCGGTTTTTGACATTGAACACTTTGCCGAACACATCCTTAATGATTCCAGCGACGGAAAGCCCCTTCGTCCTCTGCGCACCCCAGGATGCGTCAATCTCGGAAGGATGCCGGCCCCAGAGATTCTCGGTATAGTATTCGAAGAACATCGAGTACAGCTTACGGCCAAAGCTGTTAATGTAGAAATTCTCAAGGTTATCCTCCGGGAGCTTGTGAAAAACGGAGGCAAGATAGGAAAAGCCGCATTTCATAGTATTAGCAAAGCCCATATTCTTGAAGGTTTCGGGCTTCATTGAAATGGGATAATCATAGAACTTCCCATCAAAGTATATTCTTGATACTCTCCTGCGGGTAAGCATGACATCGTCGGTCTTTTCGGGGTCTGGCCCGTTTTCAGAGAGGGGTATGTCTCTTCCGAGGATTATGTCGTCATAGGAGGGGGCTCCCTGAAGAGGCAGAATTTTCTCCCACCACTCATTCACCTCCGGTACCTTTGAGAAGAAGCGGTGCCCTCCCATATCCATTCTGTTGCCGTTGTAAGCAACGGTCTTTGAAATTCCACCGAACACATTGCTCTCCTCGAGCAGTGTGACCTCTATGTCGTTGGATTTGCTCAGAAGTTCATATGCCGCAGTCAAACCGGCCGGACCGCCTCCTATAATCAATGCTTTTTTCATTTTCACGCTCCAAATCTGTTTTATGAAAAGTTAACACATAAAAAATGAAAATTCAAGAGCATATAACAAAAATAGGTGGAATAATGAAATGCGATGTGCTAAAATCAGTGAAATATAAGACATTCAATGGTATGGATATATGAAAGGAAACAGAAGAAAAAACCTAATAAATGCTTTTATACTGGCGGCATATGTTGCTGCACACCTTGTTTTTATCTCACACCATGAGGCGTGGGGGGACGAGGCCCAGGCCTGGGTGATTGCAAAGAACACAACGCTTCCGGAGCTCTTTAAGGCACTTTGCGCAGAGGGGCATCCCGCCGGGTGGTTCCTTGTAATCAAATTGGCCCAGGTAACCGGTCTTAGCTTCAGATACTTCAGCCTTCTCAGCCTGCTTCTCATGACGGCAGCGGTGGCCTTGCTGCTGTGGAGCTCTCCGTTTCCGGCGTGGCAGAAGATCGTTGTTCTTCTCAGCTCTGCATTTTGCTATTTCAACCCGGTCATTTCGAGGGTCTACTCGCTGACGGTGCTCACAGTCATCCTCCTGGCGAGATTTTATGAGGAGAGATATGAGAAGCCGGTCCTATTTGGTTTGCTGACAGCAGTGCTTTTCCAGACCCATGTTATCATGGCTGGGATGGCGGGAGGACTGATGCTTGCGCTGCTGCGCCGTTCATTTTCAGACAAAAAGGTACTTCCGGGCGCACTGATATCGCTTGCCGGCTTCGCGGCGACCTTCGCTGAACTGTTCCCCAGATCGGGAGTAGACAAAAGCGTTGAATATTCAGCGGATATGCTTCTGTCGGGACTGACGGTGGAAAACGCATTAGAAGGGCTGAAGATTATTCCTGAAAGACTCTTCACCTGGTTGCCTGGAGTTTTCACAGCCTTGCTTCTTGTGCTGCTTGCACTCGTTATAGCCTGCGCAATATATCGGTTTTCTGTTTATGATGACATTCTGTTCATCTCTGCCTGCTCAGTAGGTTTTATTGCCGTCGTCAGCATTTTTTTATACCGCACAACGATCCATGCGGCGACCATGCTTCCGCTTATTGCTGTTTTCATATACTGGATCTCATATGACCGTGCAGGAACAAAGTTTTCTAAGGCTGTTTCTGTTGCATTCATATGTGTGCTGTGCGTTGGGACATACCGCACATGGTTCAGGTCTGCAAGGAGCGATTATCTTCGAGATTTTTCCGAAAACAAGAGAATGGCCGACTATATTTCCACGAATCTTGAGGAAAACAGCGTCATCATCTTCAAGGATGAAGAACTCGCCCGCGTGGGTGTTTACGCATATGTAACGAGCGACAGGGGCGACATTGTTTTCTACTGCCCTGATACAGACGATGAATACGGCTTCTTCGACTGGTCAGTTACGACTTCACCCATATCTAATGAGGAGGCCTATGAAATGGCCCGCGCTGAATACGGCAGGGAAAGGAAGTACTATCTACTGTCCTGGAAAGAGGAGGACGGAACAGGACTTGAAGCTGTGTTTGCTGCAGATGAATTCTGCGAAAAGAATGATCCGAGTTATTTGTATATTTATAAAGAGGCTAACGGCGATGAATAAGACTATCCGCTTTCTTCTTAATATTTTTGCATCCCTGATACTTTGCATAGTGATAGGGGTTCTTCTGCTTTGGGTCGTATACCTACTGCCTTCTGAACCTATGGAGACGCATATGCAGTCCACAGCAGATGTCTTCGAGGAAGAGGGAATCTATCCGCAGTTCCCGGTTTGGTGCTACAGCGTTCTCGACAACTGGACGGATGGAACAATGATCGGTTCAGCGATATACGAGGGCAGCTGCTCACCACTGATAGAATCAATGGCTGTTGCAAGAAACCAGTATGCCACAGCCTCTCCGAATGATTCAATCGTTAATCACTATGTCTATGGAATTGAAGAGCACTATACGGACGGATACCCCAATTACTGGCACGGCTATCTGGTTATCCTAAAGCCCCTGCTCATGATCACGAATTACACTGGGATAAGAATAATAAATGCGTGCTGCCAAACCTTGCTTTTTGCGATTCTACTCTGGCTGATGTATAAAGGCAGTATGAAAAAATACATTGCTGCGTTTGCACTATCCCTCTGCTGCATACGGCTACTGGCATCATTCTGCTGCCTCGGTTTCTCCACAAATTACTACATTTTCATGATGGGCTGCATTGCCATAATGCTGCTTCGGAGAAGGGATGCGGAGTTGCGTAGGTATTTATATCTCTTCTGGGCCTTGGGCATAGCGACAGGGTATTTCGCTCTTCTCGCCTTTCCCATCGTTAATTTCGGGATTCCGTTCATACTGTTTTTTGCAGGCAGACAGTTTAGGTCGTTCAAAGAGGCTTTTCTTACTCTGCTCAAGACCGGAATTCTTTGGGCCTTTGGATATGCACTCATGTGGGGGGCAAAATGGGTGGTCGGAACTGTGATCACCGGTGACAACTACATTTTATCTGCAATTGAGAAGATACTTTCCAACTCAGACGACGATCTGCATTTCACATATCTCCAGGTAGTATACGGGACACTTAGAGATTTTTCTCTGTCGCCGTTTGTTGTGGGTTCTGTGGGTTATGCCGTATATCTGGCCTTCTGCATAATCAGAAATCGCCATGGCATGCAGGAGCATAAAAAAGAGCTTATCACTTCAGCTGTGATCCTCGGCCTCGTTGCGCTTATTCCTTTTGCATATATCATGGTGCTTAAAAGACATGTTGGCATTCACCATGGAATATTCGAATTCAAGATATTCACGATTACCGTAATGGCCGGGTTGTTCATGCTGGTGAAGATAAAAAATCTCGCTTCATCGGGGGAAATAAAGGAGAATATATGAATGTGCACCAGAAAAGAACCTGGGCTGAGATCAGCACAGAGAACATAAAGCACAACTACGAGCTCATCCGCAGCCGTATTCCGGAAGACTGCCGTTTTCTGGGCGTTGTGAAAGCGGATGCTTACGGGCATGGCGCGCTGGAGATATCCCGGATTCTACAAGGCTGCGGCGCAGATTACCTGGCTGTTTCATGCCTCGACGAGGCTATGGAGCTCAGAGACGGGGGGATAAGCATGCCTATTTTGATATTGGGACATACTCCCCCGGAATATACAGCGCAGCTTATCGATAACGGAATCACACAGACCGTTACAAACTATTCCAAAGCAAAAGAGTATTCCCAAAAAGCACTTGAATGCGGGAAAAATCTGAAAATACATATTAAGCTGGACACCGGTATGTCCCGACTTGGTTACCTTTGCTCCGGAGACTATTTTGATGAAGGGCTGGAGAACATAGCGAGGTCATGCTCTTTACCGGGACTCGTGAGTGAGGGGATATACACGCATTTCTCTGTTTCGGATGAACCGGGGGAGGAAAACAGGAAATATACGCTTGCTCAGTTCGAGCTGTTTAAGAAAATGATAGACAGTCTTGCTGCGCGGGGTATCGGCTTTGAGCTTAGGCACTGCGCAAACAGCGGGGCGGTTGTCAACTATCCGGAAATGTGCATGGATATGGTGCGCCCGGGTCTGCTGCTCTACGGTTATGGGGATGGCGGAAAGTTAGGTCTGCGCCCCTGCATGCGTTTTGTGACAACTATAAGCACGATAAAATATTTTGAAAAAGGCACCTCGATAAGCTACGGAAGAAAATTCATAACGGATAGAAGAACCCGTGTGGGCGTGCTTGCGGTAGGATATGCCGACGGGCTGCCGAGAGCATCGTCAGGAAAATGCTCATACTTCACCTCCGGCGGGTATGCCCCTCAGATCGGCAATATCTGCATGGATATGTGCATGGTCGACCTTACGGACATATATGATGCGTCGGTGGGCGCAGAGGTCGAGCTGTTCGGCGAAAAGAGCGATATCTATGCCCTTTCTGAAGCCGCAGGGACGATCCAGTATGAGCTACTCTGCAGCGTGACGAAAAGGGTTCCGAGGATCTATCTCTGATGACAGCGTTAGCTTATTTCATACTGCTTGCGGAATTTCTTTTCGCCTGCTTCTTGCTGTATAGTGATGGCCTGCTTACTGTAAAAAGCTCCTCATTCATGTTGGTTTTTGCGCTGTTGATGGGCTTCGGAGCAAGGCTTCTGTGCTTGGAGCACAGATCCATGGATTATCTCATGTTCCTTTCCGGATGGATGTCTGAAATACATGCCGGCGGGGGATTCTCATCTCTTTCCGGACAGATAGGAAACTACAATATTCCATACATGACTTTGCTGTCCCTGTTCTCATATTGCAGAACAGGGGACCTGTATCTGATAAAGTTACTGAGCATCTTCTTCGATGTTCTGCTTGCATGGGCGGCAATGAAGATATGCGGGCTGTTCTTCAACAACCCACGAAGGTGCGGAGTGGTGTTTTGCCTTGTTTTTATGCTTCCCACGGTCATCATCAATTCGGCATACTGGGGTCAGTGTGACAGCTTGTATGTGTCTCTTGCCTTGCTGGGTGTATATTTTGCCCTTGCGGACAGACCGGTTCTTTCGGTGATTTCAATTGCGGTTTCATTCTGCTTCAAGCTCCAGGCGGTTTTCATCATCCCTGTATTCGCGCTTTTCCTGATAAAGGGAAAACTTCGGCTCAAGCATCTGCTAATCTTTCCGCTTGTGTGCGCTGTTCTGATTCTGCCTGCGGTTTTTGCCGGAAGACCCTTTGGAGATGCTCTGCTCAGCTATATCTCCCAGACGGGGAGCATTGGGAACGGGTATTCATATGGTGCGCCCTCGTTTCTCTCGCTGATCCAGTCGGCGCAGACCGTTCTCTCACAGCTGAATACGGAAGAGACGATAGCTCTGGTCTCAAGAATTTTCGTTGTTGTTGGCTTTGTGTTTGTTGCGGTCGTCCTGTGTTTCTGCTTCTTTTCACGCGGAAGGATAGGAAATTACGAAATGTTGCTGAACTTTGCATTGTTTGTCCTCTGCATTCCCTACCTGCTGCCTCATATGCACGAACGGTATTTTTACTGTGCCGATATTGCTGCGGTAATACTCGCATTTGTAGACAAAAGATATCTGTATTTGGGAGTGGGAGTTGAAATGGCATCACTGCTTTCATATTGGGCGTATTATGCTTCAAACAATGCCCTGCCGTATATACCGGTATATGTCATTGCGGTTCTATTGGGCCTTATGATTGTTGTTTTTGTGTTGCAGTATATAAAAGGTATGTTAAAAAACCCCCTTGCCAAAGGGTCGCAAATGTGATAATTTATTAAAGCTATGAAGGAGAAAATAGCAGGTTCAAAGTGCCTTCAGAGAGCAGGGGTCGTCGGCTGAAAGCCCTTGCGGTGCTGCTGCTTGGTTCGCTCCGGAGCGTTCAAAGTTTTTATACGAAAGAGTGCTGCAGCTCTGCTGCAGAATTCAGGTGGTACCGCGGTAATTTATCGCCCTGAGCTTTTTGTCTCGGGGCGTTTTATTTTTGGAGGAACTCATGAAGGAAATGATGGAAAAGCTGAGAGAGGCCTCTCTGGAGGCAATTCTCAAAACAGATGATATTGAAGCTCTTGAAGCGCTGAGAGTAAAATATCTTGGAAAAAAGGGAGAGCTTACTCAGATTCTCCGCCAGATGGGGAAGCTTTCCGCAGAGGAAAGGCCGGTTATGGGTCAGCTGGCTAATAAGCTGAGGGAGGAGATTGAGTCGGGCATAGAGAGCCGGAAGCAGGCCCTTTCTTCGGCGCTCATGGAGAAAAAACTGGAGAGCGAGGCTCTGGATGTCACTCTGCCGGGGAAGGATGTTCGCCTGGGCTGCAAGCACCCCATGTATAATGTGCTCGACCAGATTAAAGATATTTTCATCGGCATGGGGTTCGACATAGTCGACGGGCCGGAGGTTGAGAAGGCGGAATATAACTTCACCAAGCTGAACATTGAGGAGACTCACCCCTCCCGTGAATGGACAGACACATTCTATTTCACCCCGGACAGCGAGATACTTCTCCGCACTCAGACCTCACCCATGCAGATTCATGCCATGGAAACAAGGGAGCTGCCCATAAGAATTATTGCGCCGGGGCGAGTTTACCGCAAGGATGAAGTGGATGCAACCCATTCCCCCATGTTCCACCAGATTGAAGGCATGGTGGTTGACAAGGGCGTTACCATGTCAGACCTGAAGGCAACCCTCAATCTTGTTGTTGAAAAGATATACGGCGAGGGAACGGTTACAAGGTTCCGCCCCCACCATTTCCCCTTCACCGAGCCCAGCTGCGAGCTGGATATACGCTGCCACAAATGCGGCGGAAAGGGCTGCCCAACCTGCAAGGGAGAGGGCTGGATTGAGGTTTTGGGCTGCGGAATGATTCACCCGAAGGTTCTTGCCGGCTGCGGAATTGACCCTGATGTATATTCCGGCTGGGCCTTCGGCATGGGCCTTGAAAGACTGGCTCTTGGAGAATATAAAATTGCGGACCTGCGGCTCATTTTCGAAAATGACGTGCGGTTCCTGGAACAGTTCTGAAGGAGGTTTGGGAAATGAAGCTTTCAAGAAAATGGCTCAACGAATTTGTTGATCTGCCCCTTGCAGAGGTTGGGGACAGGGATTTTGCCGAAGCCATGTCGGTTTCCGGCTCCAAGGTGGAGGCCACGGAGGACCTGAGCGCAACAATGATAAACGTTAAGGTGGGCAAGGTTCTCTCAATTGAACGCCACCCTGATTCAGACCATATGTGGGTCTGCCAGATCGATGTGGGCGGGGAAGCTCCCGTTCAGATTTGCACCGGAGCCCAGAATGTTCACGCAGGAGATCTTGTTCCCGCTGCGCTTGACAATTCCTTTCTCCCGGGCGGCATAGAGATTAAAAGCAAGCCCTTAAGAGGTGTTCCTTCGGAGGGCATGCTCTGCTCAATCAAGGAGCTGGGAGCCACTCTTCACGATTTCCCCTATGCAGTGGAGGACGGGATCCTCATCCTTCAGGGAGACTATGCCCCCGGTGAGGATTTTGCAAAAATCGTTGGGAGAGACGATCATGTTGTTGAATTTGAAATAACCCCCAACAGACCTGACTGCCTCTGCGTTATAGGCCTGGCAAGAGAGACTGCTGCAACCTTTAATAAGGAACTGAGGCTCCATGAGCCTGTTGTTAAGGCAGAGGCCGGAGGCGATATAAACACTATGGCAAAGGTCTTCATTGAGGAGAAGGAGCTCTGCCCCAGATACACTGCCCGCATGGTGAAAAATGTTAAAATCGCCCCCTCTCCTGACTGGATGGCAGAGCGCATACGCAATTCCGGCATGCGGCCCATAAACAATCTTGTGGATATCACAAACTATGTTATGCTGGAATACGGTCAGCCCATGCATGCCTTTGATTTTTCCTGCGTTAAAGACGGGGAAATCCATGTGAGAAGGGCGAAGGAGGGCGAAAGCGTCCGCACGCTTGACGGGACAGACCGCGTCCTCACCGCAGATATGCTCTGCATTTGCGACACTGAAAAGCCCGTTGCCGTTGCCGGAGTTATGGGCAACGAAAACAGCGAAATTATAGGGGACACGGCCACGGTCCTTTTTGAAAGCGCTTGCTTTAACGGCCCCTCCGTGAGGCGCACTGCAACCGCCCTCGGCATGAGAACAGATGCCTCCTCCCGCTTTGAAAAGGGGCTCGACATGGAAAACACGGTTAAAGCCGTGAACAGAGCCTGCGAGCTGGTTGAGCTGCTGGGTGCCGGAGAAGTGGTTGAGGGGATGATAGACGTTGTGCCCGAGCCCTTTAAGCAGACCTCCCTTGCCCTTGAGCCGGAGAAAATAAATGCCCTTCTGGGAACGGAAATCAAGACCGAAACCATGAAGGAGATACTCGTTAAGCTGGGCTTCACCCTTGAGGGAGAAACGGTTTATGTTCCCTCCTGGAGAGGAGATGTTTCCCACTATTCAGATCTTGCCGAGGAGGTTGCAAGATTCTATGGCTATAATGAGATCCCCATAAAATTCACCGGCGCAATAAGCACCTGCGGAGGTTTCACTCCTGTTCAGCAGTGCGAACGGGAGGTTGGAGAGGTTCTCCGCAGCCTGGGCCTTGACGAAATCATAACCTATTCCTTCATAAGCCCTTCATACTACGACAAAATCCGTCTCCCTGAGAACTCCCCACTGAGAGACAGCCTGAAGATTCTCAATCCCCTCGGGGAAGACACTTCCATCATGCGCACAACCGTTCTTCCCTCCATGCTGGAAATTCTCACAAGAAACTATAATTTCCGCAATAAGGCGGCATACCTCTATGAGGTGGGCAAGGTCTATTTCAAGCGTGAGGACGGACTTGCCGACGAGCCCAAGGTTGTTTCTCTTGGAATGTATGGGCCGGACTGCGATTTCTTCGCTCTCAAGTCAGTCGTGGAAAAGCTGATTTCCAAAATAAGCGGAGAGACCGTGAAGTGCGCTGCGGAGAAGGAAGACCCCTCCTATCATCCCGGCCGCTGCGCAAGGCTGTTTGTTGGAGATGAGGAGCTTGGAATCATGGGGCAGATTCACCCCGAGGTTGCAAAGAACTACGGCGTAGACGCAGAGCTCTATTGCGCTCAGCTTAGCTTTGAGGTTCTTTTTGCCCACAGAAGGGGAGTCCCCGTATATAAGCCCTTGCCCCGCTTCCCCGGAGTTTCAAGAGACCTGGCAGTTGTGTGCAACAGGAATATTCCCGTTGGAGACCTGATTGACTGCATAAAGAGCTGCGGCGGAGACTTCCTTAAGGACTGCGCCCTGTTTGATGTTTACACCGGGCATCACATTGCAGAGGGCAGCAAGTCGGTGGCATTCTCCCTCTCCATGAGGGCGGAGGACCGCACTATGACCGATGAAGATGCTGAAAAAACCGTCTCAGCAATCCTTGAAGGGCTCAAAAACAGCTTTAATGCCGTAATTCGCTGATTGACTTGCAAAGCAATTCTGTTATAATAGCTTTAAGCAGAGAATAATAATATGGAGGTGGTTTTGTGGAAGATGCAACCAGAAAATTCTCCGCGGTAGACAATAAGGCGCAGATGAAGGCAACTTTGGAATCAGTATACGATTCGCTCGTGGTGAAGGGCTATAACCCCATAAACCAGCTGGTTGGATACATCCTTTCCGAAGACCCAACCTACATCACTAACTACAATAACGCCCGTTCCCTCATCTGCCGGATAGACAGAGACGAGCTCCTCCAGGAGCTCCTGAGGAATTATCTCAGCAGGGAATGAAGAAAGAGGCAGAATTTAATCCCCATACCCCGACGGCTGCACCGTCGGGGTATGTCAGCTTGTGTTCGGCATCGGAGCTGAATTTGGAAAAAACCTTTGAATGCGGGCAATGCTTCCGCTGGGAAGCGGACGAGAGCGGAGTGTACAGGGGGATAGCAGGCGGCTTCCCCGCAGAGCTCCTTGAAGCCGAAGGAGAGGTGTTAATCCGTTCAAATGCTCCTGCAGGCTTCTGGGAGGAATATTTTGACTTGGAGACCGACTATGCCGCAGCCTCCGAGCCCTTTTATTCCGTCCCCTATCTTAGCGAGTGCACTGAAGACGGCTTTGGGATAAGAATCCTGAGGCAGGAATTCTGGGAGGCCCTGTGCTCCTTCATCATTTCCCAGTGCAACAACATTAAAAGAATTAAGGGCATAGTCAGCAGACTCTGCGAGGAATGTGGGGAAGAGGTTGAATTTAATGGCAGAATTTACCGCGAATTTCCCTCCGCAGAAAGAATTTCTGCCATGAAAGTGGAGGATTTAAGCTTTCTGCGGGCGGGCTACAGAGCGCCCTACATAATCTCTGCGGCAAGGGCCGTTGCCGCCGGAGAGCTTGAGGCGGAGGAGCTTCGCGAGTGCGGCTTTGAAGAGGCGAAAAAAGAGCTTCTGAAGCTTGAGGGAGTGGGGGAGAAGGTTGCAAACTGCGTTGTGCTTTTCGGCCTTCACCACATGGAGGCTTTCCCCGTTGATGTTTGGATTAAAAGAGCTCTGAAGGAGCACTTTCCTCCTGATTTTGAACCGGGCTCCCTTGGGCCATATGCAGGCCTTGCCCAGCAATATATTTTTTATCACATGAGAGGCTGAAAATGGCAATTGTTGTAATCGGAACTGTATTTGTTGACATTAAGGGTTTCCCCTTCGGCAATTTCATCCCCCGGGGGAGAAATGCAGGCGCAGTCCAGTTTGTCCACGGGGGAGTGGGCAGAAATGTTGCGGAGGACATTGCCAATCTTGAGCTGAAGCCGGTGTTCGTCAGCATGGTGGATGACACAGCCCAGGGAGAGGATGTTCTCAAAAAGCTCAGAAACCACAAAATTAACACGGATTATGTCATTGTGGAGCCTGACGGTATGGGGCTCTGGCTCGCTGTTTTTGACGAGACCGGTGATGTCGTTTCCGCAATATCCAAAAGGCCGGATATGCAGCCCCTGAGAGAGCTGATTGAGGAAAAGGGAGACGAGATGTTTTCTGCGGCAGACAGCATAGTCATTGAGCTGGATATAGACAATGCCCTTGTTTCCTCCGTTCTCCGCTTTGCGGAAAAATACGGCAAAAGGGTTTACGGTCTGGTTGCCAACATGAGCATTGCCTCCGGGAGAAGAGATTTTGTTAAAAGGACAGACTGCTTCATCTGCAACCGGCAGGAGGCGGAAATTCTCTTCCTTGAAGACTTCAGCCCCTATGCTCCTGAGCAGCTGCCGGAGCTGCTATATAGCAGAATTAAAGCCGCCGGAATCAAATCGATGATAATGACCCTTGGTGGAGATGGGGCAGCTTATGCCTCTGCAAACGGAGAGAGGGGGCTGTGCCCTGCAAAAAAGGTGAATGTTAAAGACACAACCGGAGCAGGCGATGCCTTCTGCGCAGGAGCTGCAGCCGGGCTGACCTGCGGCAAAACTCTCAGCCAGGCGGCGGAAATAGGGACGAAGCTTGCAGCCTCCGTTATAACCATTAATGAAAATGTCTGCCCCCGCTTTCAGCCCGAGGAGCTGGGGATATACGCCCAATAATTCACAGGATATACATTTTTTCAGCTATTTTTAATGATAAAATAAATCCGCAGTGTTAAAACACTTGCGGATTTATTTTAATTATGTTATGATGAATAAAACTTTATGTAAACTGAATTATTAGGCATCCTATAACGGAGGAAATCATGAAAATAAGAAACAGATTGATTGCAATTCTGATTTGTGTGCTGCTTGTTTCAGCTCTGGCTCCTGCAGCATTTGCAGAGGATCCGGTAAGCTACGGCATATTCATTAACGGCACTGAGGTAACGAGCGGGAGCCTCAGCAACGAATGGTATGTATACAGCGTTGAGAATAAAACTCTCAAAATTTTGAAGAGCATTGTTTATTCCGGTAATGAGAATTTGAAGCAGGGCGCAATCTACATAACTGCAGAGTCTCCTCTTGAGACAATTGAGTTTTCTGACAATGCTACCCTTATTAACAGTGCCACCTACGACACTGAGTCCTCTGCCGCAGCTGTTTATTCCCTTAAGGGCATAACGATTAAATCAGCCTCCGGAAACAGCATTACGGGCCCTTCCAATCTCCCCAATTCCTACGGCATATATGTTGAAGGGCAGCTGACCATTAAGGGCAACGGGGAAGAATCCGCTTCCCTGACCGTGACCGGAGGAACGGCAGCAGAGCTCAGCGAGGGAATTAAGGCAAAGGGTCTTGAGCTTTTTGAAAGTGCAGTTGTGATTGCCAACGGCGGAGATGCTGAAAAGAGCACAGGCGCCTGCATAAGCGGCAACGGCAGCGAGACTCTTCCGGCACTTTATCTTCGCCCGGGTGCAAACTTTACCGCAACGGCAAAGGGAAGAGAAACATCTGTTGGCATCAGCTGCGAAAACGGCAAGCTGGAAAACAAAGGAACCATTATGGGAACAGCCGGAGCTGCAAGCAACAGCAGCGTGGGCATATCCGCCTCTTCAATTGTTAACACAGGAAGCATAAGCGGAACAGCGGGAGAATCCCAGGTTTTATACTCTTACGGAATCAAATGCACAAGCCTTGAAAACAGCAGTACGCTCGGAGCAATGGCCGGAGCCTGCAGTGCTCCTGCAGGAGAGAGCGCAGGAATTAAGGCAGACTCAGTAACCCTCACAGCAGGGTCAGTCGAAGCAACATCCGGATCTGCAACAGGCTCCTCCGCCTCCTCCTTTGCAATTTCTGCCTCCTCCTGCAGCATACCGGCCAACAGCGCAGTTTCGATTACTGCAAACAGCAACAGCAGCTCCACAAGCTACGGAGCCTTCTCCGTTCTGCCCACCGGCTTCACTGTTGCAACAATAGAAGTTGACAGTGAAACTGCAGAGGAGCGGGTTTTCACAGCAGAGCTTAATAAGCATGGAACTGTTGTTCTTTCAAACCCGAGGGATGTTGCCGTTGTGAGCGTGAGCGTGAGCCCGGCTTCTCCCGCAGCAATTGAACCGGGGAAGACCTTGCAGCTCACGGCAACGGTACTCCCCGAACTTGCAACAAACAAAAATGTAAGCTGGTCTTCAAGCGATGCAGCTGTTGCAACCGTAGATGAAACCGGCCTTGTGACGGCGGTCTCCAAGGGCTCTGCCGAAATAACGGCCACCTCCCAATCAGATTCAAACAAAGCCGGAAAAGTAACTATTACTGTTTCCGGAGTGGATGTGACGAGCGTCACGATAACTCCCTCCAAAACGGTTTACACCGGAACCGACGAAACCATAAGCGCAACCGTCCTCCCCGCCAATGCAAGCAACAAAAAGGTGAGCTGGAGCGTGAGCGGGAATGAGGCAGGTTATGTCCAGATTACCGACAATGAAGACGGAAGCTGCACAATAAGAGGCCTGAAGGCAGGCAGCTGCGTTTTAACGGCAACCTCCCAAGCTAAAGCCGACAAAAAGTCCAGCTGCACAATAACCGTTTCAGACAAAAAGCCCGTCACGGGAATCACCATCACCCCCTCCAAAACCTCTCTGAGCGGCAGCGGAGACTTCCTCTATCTCACAGTCTCCGTAACTCCAACCGATGCTTCAAACAAAAATGTTGCCTTCAGCACCAACAACACCGATATCGTGGGAATATCCTATCAGGACAATAAGGTTCTTGTGACTGCCAAGAAGAACGGCACCGCCACAATAACGGCCACCGCCTCAGACGGCTATGGAGCAACTGCCTCCATAAACATCACGGTCACCGGAATAACAACCGAAACCTATAAAATCACAAACGGCACCAAGGTGATTTATTACTACGACAAGCCCGAGACCAAGACCTTCTACTGCACCGGTGACCTGAGCAAATTCAGCTATATGACCGTTAACGGAATCACCGTTGAAAGCAAATATCTCACAACCAGAAGCTCCAGCGACACAAGCTACAAGAGCATCTTCTCTGTTGACAAGAGCTTCTTCAGCGCCTATTTTTCAAATACAGCGGCAAATTACCCTGTTAAAATCTATTATACTGACGGCTCCGCCTCAGGGACCATATACATCCGCTCGGTTTATGATTATCCCCTCACAGGTGATTCTGACATGAGCCTGGCGTATGCGGCAATGCTCTGCTCAGGCATTGCAATCCTTGCAGCTGGTTTTGCTCTCAGAAAAAAATACAACAAATGAGGTAAAAGAAAATGACAAAGACAGAACTTATTAAAGCCATGGCCGAAAAGGCAGGCATAAGCAATAAGCAGGCTGCAGCAGCTCTTGACGCTGCCATTGAAGGAATTGAAGCAGCTGTAGTTGCAGGGGATTCGGTTCGCTTCACGGGCTTCGGCACCTTTGAGGCTGCCGAGCGGGCGGCCCGCGAGGGCATTAACCCCAGAACCGGGGAAAAAATGTCTGTTCCTGCATGCAAAACCCCTGTTTTCAGAGCAGGCAGCTCATTCAAGGCTCTTGTTAAGGGCAAGTAAGTAAATTAAAACAGGAGCGCGCTGCGCTCCTATTTTTGAAGGAGTGATTAATTTGAGCATATCGCAGCCATATATCTGGCTTGGAGTAATGATTGTGATGCTTCTGATTGAGGCAGCCATTCCGGGCCTGGTTTCAATCTGGTTTGCAGCCGGCGCTCTTGTTGCGCTGTTGGTTGCAGCCCTCGGAGCTTCTATGTGGCTTCAGCTGATTGCATTTTCTCTGTCATCAGGAGCTTTCCTGTTTCTCACAAGACCACTTGTTAAAAAGTATGTAAACCGGTCCATTCAGCCCACAAATGCCGACATGATAATCGGAAAGGAATGCATTGTTAAGGAGCGGATAGACAATGTTAGAGGAACAGGGCTTGTTCTTGCCGGAGGAAAAATGTGGACTGCCCGCAGCGCCAAGGATGACCTGATCATTGAAGAGGGAACCAGGGCTGCAGTTGAAAGAATTGAAGGCGTTAAAGCGGTTGTTAAACCGCAGGAATAAAAAGAAAAGGAGAAAAATAATGATAATTCTGATTTTGTTCGTAATTCTGTTGGTTCTCATAATCACAAATGTGAGAATAGTTCAGCAGGCAAAGGCTTATGTTGTTGAGCGCCTTGGGGCCTACAGGGCAACCTGGGGAGTGGGCCTGCATCTTAAGCTTCCCTTTATTGAAAGGGTTGCAAAGGTCGTCTCCCTGAAGGAACAGGTTGCGGATTTCCCGCCCCAGCCCGTTATAACCAAAGACAATGTTACCATGCAGATTGACACCGTGGTCTATTTCCAGGTTACAGACCCGAAGCTCTATACCTACGGCATTGAGCACCCCATGATTGCAATTGAAAATCTCTCTGCAACAACCCTGAGAAACATCATAGGTGAGCTTGAGCTTGATGAATGCCTAACCAGCCGCGATGTAATCAACACCAAGATGCGCTCCATACTCGATGAGGCAACAGACCCCTGGGGAATCAAGGTTAACCGGGTTGAGCTGAAGAACATTCTGCCTCCTGAGGCAATCAGAAACGCCATGGAGAAGCAGATGAAGGCAGAGCGTGAACGCCGCGAGGCAATACTCAGAGCAGAGGGCGAAAAGCAGGCAGCCATCCTTGAAGCCGAGGGCGAAAAGGAGTCTGCAATTCTCAGAGCCGATGCGAAGAAACAGCAGCAGATCCTTGAGGCTGAAGGACAGGCTGAGGCCATCCTGAAGATTCAAAAGGCAACTGCCGAGGGAATCAGGCTCATAAACGAGGCTGCGCCCTCCGATGCGGTTTTGAAAATGAAATCCCTTGAAGCCTTTGCTTCCGCAGCAAACGGCCAGGCAACAAAGATTATAATCCCCAGCGAAATTCAGGGGATTGCGGGCCTTGCAGAGGGCATTATCCAGAGCGTTAAAAGCGTGTAACAAAAACTTTCAAAAAAGCTTCCGAAACGGAAGCTTTTTTTCTTGAAGATTTTTCTCTGAGGTGGTACTATAGCAATATCTTTTTTTTAGGAGTTGAAAACATGTATACTGCTGTAATTTCTGCGCTGAACAACTTCTTGTATCAGCCCTACATTGTGCCGCTTTTCCTGGTTGCGGCCGGCCTTTTCTTCACCATTGGAACAAAGGGCATTCAGTTCCGCCTCCTGAAGGAGACCTTCAGAGTTGTCGGCGAAAAGCCCAAAGAGGAAGGAGCGATTTCCTCCTTCATGGCGCTGATGGTTTCAACAGCCTCCCGCGTTGGAACCGGCAACATAATCGGTGTGTCCACAGCGCTGTGCATCGGCGGCGCCGGTGCAATATTCTGGCTCTGGGTCACGGCTATTCTTGGCGGAGCCTCTGCCTTTGTTGAGTCTGCCCTCGCTCAGATCTACAAGCGCCGTGATGACGACGGAAGCTGCTACGGCGGCCCCTCCTACTACATGGAAACCGCTCTCAAGGCAAAATGGCTTGGCGTGATTTTCGCAGTAATCATCATCCTCACCTACGCAGTGGGCTATAATATGCTCGCTTCCTACAATCTCCAGTCCTGCTTTGCCGGCTTCTCCTTCTATAAAGAGGGAGTAACCTCAGTTATCATCGGAATTATTCTGGCGGTTCTGTTTGCAGCAATAGTTCTTGGCGGAGCAAAGCGCCTTGCCAATGTAACAGCAGTGCTGGTTCCCGTGATGGGCATTATCTACATTTTAGTCTCCCTTATTATCCTTGTTATAAACGCAGGGAACCTGGGCTCAATGTTTGCCTCAATCTTTGCCTCAGCCTTCGATTTCAAAGCAATCTCCGGCGGCTTCTTTGGCAGCTGCGTTATGTGGGGAATCAAGAGAGGTCTCTACAGTAACGAGGCCGGTATGGGCTCTGCTCCCAACGCTGCAGCAACTGCAGACGTTTCCCACCCTGCAAAGCAGGGCCTTGTGCAGATGCTCTCCGTCTTCATAGATTCTCTTCTCATCTGCACGGCAACAGCCTTCATGTGCCTCTCCTCCGGAATTGCGCCCACTTCTGAGATGAGCGGCGCTCCCTATGTGCAGCAGACCATGCAGGCAAGCCTGGGAAGCTTCGGTCCCATTTTCATTGCAGTTGCCCTCTCCCTCTTCGCCTTCACAACCCTCATAGGAAACTACTATTACTGCGAGGGCTGCCTCCGCTTCATAATCGGGAAGAAGCCGGGCAAGACTCTGCTCCTTGTTTTCAGAGTTATTGCAGCGATTCTCGTTGGCGTGGGAGCAGTGCTTTCAGCAGGAATCGTTTGGGACACGGCAGATGCTCTGCAGGGTCTCATGGTTGTAATCAACATCCCGGTTATCCTCATTCTCTCAAAGAAGGCCTTTGCCTGCCTTGAAGACTATGTTGCCCAGAAGAAAGCCGGCAAGGAGCCTGAATATGTTGCTGCAGACTGCGGCATAAAGGAAGAGCTTGATTACTGGCAGGGCAATGCCAAGCAGGCATAATGAACGGCAAAGGAAACAATAAATTCGATATAAGCAAAATTTCCTGGCTGACAATTGCAGTTATTTTTGCGCTGGGAGGGTGGTTTATCGCCCTCCCTCTGCTTCTTATAAAGCTCTTTTCACCCGATGAGGGAAAATCCCAAAGGCAGAGAGCCCCCTATCTGGGCAGGGAAGAGGAGCTGAGGCAGGCAAGGGAAGCTGCGGAGAGGAAGCAGAGAGAGGAAGCTGCAAAAAAGGCAAAAAGAAATCTTCGGGAGTTTTTTAAATCCCCCGGAGAAAGCAAGAAAAGCTATGTCCTTCAGTTTGTTTTAGGAGCCCTCTGCATTCTCCTTTCCTTTGCATTCTTCTCTGCTCAGGTAAACTCCTTTTCTCTCATGCTTGCTGTTTCAAATCTTGCCGGCGGAGCGGCCCTCATTAGCAGCGGAGTTTTGACAAAGCGCGCAATGAGCCGTTATGGGGTTTATAAAACCATCATAGGCAGCAACAAGGCTGTTGACATTAAAACCCTCGCAAAGAAAACGGGTTACCGTCTTTCACGGGTGGAAAAAGATCTTCAGAAAATGCTGGAGAAGGGATATTTCGAAAAAGGCGCCTATATAAACAGGGAATTGGGTTATTTCTTTGCCAACAGCGAGGCCGATGAAGAGCTTAATGAGGCAAGAGAAGCTGCCGCCCGAAAGACCAGGGAAGCTGCAAAAAAGGAAGCCGCAAAGCAGAGCGCCGATGTCTATGAAAAGTTCCTGCTTCAGATTCGCGATGTGAACGACAGAATCCCCTGCGAGGAAATGTCTGAGAAGATAGACCAGATTGAAAGCGTAACCCGGCAGATTTTTGAGATTGTGCAGAAGGAGCCGGAAAAGAGAGGGAAGATAGACCGTTTTATGGACTATTTCCTTCCCACAACCCTCAAGCTGCTTGAATCCTATGCAAGCCTTGAGAAGGCCGGCATTGAAGGAGAAAATATAGCCCAGAGCCGCCGGTCAATCGAGGTGGCTATGGACACAATAGTAGACGGCTTTAAGCACCAACTTGACGAGCTCTATAAAACAGACGCTTTAGACATTGAAACCGAGCTCGATGTTTTAACCCAGATGCTCAAAAGAGAGAAATCAAACGCAAAATCAGATTTTAAGGTAGCGACTCAGTCCAAATGAATTTAAAGAAAAAATATATTGGGGACAGGGCGTTCTATAGCCGCATGTTTGCGGTTATGCTCCCTGTCCTTCTGCAGAATGTTATAACCAATTTCGTTAACCTGCTGGACAATGTGATGGTGGGCAGAGTGGGCACCGAGCCCATGAGCGGCGTTGCAATAGTCAACCAGCTGCTATTTGTTTTCAATCTCTGCGTGTTCGGTGGTCTGGCAGGAGCCGGAATTTTTACTGCCCAGTATTACGGCAAGGGCGATGAAGAGGGCGTGCGCAATTCCATGCGGGCAAAGGCTTGGATAGCCTTTTGGATATTCCTCGTCTTCGGACTCGTGTTCGCCTTTTTCAGAGAAAAGCTGCTCATGCTCTTCATCCATGAGGGGCAGGACGACATCAATCTTGAAGCCACCCTTGATTACGGGCTTAAGTATCTTCGGATAATCTCAATCCAGATGCCCCTTTTTGCTGCAATCAATGTTTATGCCAGCTCCTTAAGAGAAACAGGGGAAACTAAGCTCCCCATGAAGGCAAGCATAATTTCGGTCTGCGTGAACCTGTTTTTGAACTGGGTTCTCATCTACGGCAAGCTGGGCGCTCCTGCTCTGGGCGTTGAAGGGGCCGCAATAGCAACGGTTATTGCAAGGGTTGCGGAGCTTTCCTTCTTAATAACAAAAACAGGGCGCAGATTCGGCCCTGTCTGGAAGACAATGAGGGTTCCCAAGGAGCTCGCCCTTCAGATCACAAGGAAAAGCCTTCCCCTGATGATTAATGAGCTGCTTTGGAGCGGCGGCATGACGACGCTGGTGCAGATTATGAGCCTGAGAGGCGTTGAAGTGGTCTCTGCTGAAAACATTGCAAACACGGTGAGCAATCTGTTTTTCTGCTCCTACTTTGCAATGGGAAGCACAATTTCAATCATGGTTGGGCAGCTGCTTGGAGCAGGAGAGCTTGAACAGGCAGTGGATGGAAACCGGAAGCTCACATTTTTCTCGGTTGTGTTCAGCAGCGTGATAGGGATTATTATGATTTTCGTTGCGCCCTACATCCCCCTCATATACAACACAACGGATATGGTGCGGTCCTATGCCGCAGATTTCATAATAATAACCGCAATCATGATGCCCTGCAATGCCTACACGAACGCTTGCTTCTTTGCCCTCCGCTCCGGAGGGAAGGTGCTCATAACAATGCTGTATGACAGCGTGTATATCTGGGTTCTTTCAATCCCTCTCACGAGGGTGCTGGTGCTGTGGACTGCCCTGGGGGTTGAAGCAATTTATGCGGTTTCATATTTTGTTGACATTGTCAAATGCGTTTTCGGCTTCATCCTGGTCAGAAACAGAAGCTGGGTCAACAATCTTGTTGAAGACTGAAAGCTTTCTGTCGAGCTTTTTGTATATTCTCTCAACAAACCAGGGCTCGGAGGATTTCTCAAACAGCTCCTCAGGGGAGAACCAGGCAACGCCCCGGTTTTCGTCTTCACAGACAGTGAGAGCCTCTTTTTCATCTGCCATGAGCAGATAAGTTATGTTCAAATGCAGATGGCTTGGAACATACTGCCCGCGCTTTTCGTGGCCGTCAACAGTGAGAACCTCAAGGGAAAAAATCTCGTCGGAGAGGGGAATAACGGTTTTAACCCCGGTCTCCTCCCTGACCTCTCTCAGAGCCACAGAAAGCAAATCCGTTTCCCCGTCGGCATGTCCTCCGGTCCAGGACCAGGAGTTGTATATTTTGTGATAGACGGCAAGAACCTTCTTTCTGTCTCTGCTCACAACCCAGGCTGAGGCAGTCATATGCGCCAGCAAATTTGAACGTTCAAAGGCGTCTTCATTTTTCCTTAAAAAAGAAAGAATAACAGCCTTGTCCCTTTCTTCCTGCGGGCAGAAGGGGGCATATTTTTCAATCTGCTCTGTGAGTTTTTCTCTGTTCATACTTCAAATTCCCTGCCTTATAATGCAAATATTCCAGCCATTTTCACTTCGGAACTTTCTTGCATTTTTAATGTAACATTTACACAAATGCTTAGGTAAAGACAACCAGTCTCACCGCTCTGGCGGAGAGCTGACAGCAATAATTTCTTGACTTTGCAGATAATCTCATTTAATATATGAGTGCTCCGTAAGGGGCATTAAGGGTGCTTTGAAAAACGGTAGGCGGTCGACTATATCTCCGAAAGGAGGTGGTCATAGATGCCAATTACATTGACGTTCCATATCTTCGGATATACAATTACTGTCACTGTGAAAAGCGGAAACCGCCACTCGGCAAAGTGACGGTTTCTAAGATTTCTTTGAAACAATAGCTGAAGCCGACCGCTTATCGGCACCCTTTTTATGTCTTGATTATATGCGGAATTTGCTGGGATGTCAAGAATGAAATTTTCCGCAAAACGGAGGCTTATCCAAGGATTTCCTTATGCGGAATACAGTGAAGAGTGAAGGGGTAAGAAGTAATAAGTAAAAATCCGAACGCATTCGCATTCGGATTTTTGGAGCTGCTGGGCAGATTCGAACTGCCGACCTCATCCTTACCAAGGATGCGCTCTACCTACTGAGCTACAGCAGCAAATTTTATGCCCCTTAGAAAAGGGGCATAGTGGCGACCACGAAGGGACTTGAACCCTCGACCTCCGGCGTGACAGGCCGGCGTTCTAACCAGCTGAACCACTCGGCCACGGCTTGACTATATTAGCAAATCGGAGGCGATTTGTCAATATCTTTTGAAAGTTTTTTTGAAATTATTTTCTCTTTAAAGTTATTGCATGAAAAAGGCGTTATTGAATATATCTGTCTTTGCCTGAAGCGTAGTTGACAAGCTTGAAGGATGCAGCAAAAAGAACAATTATAAAGCCAACGAAAATCCACTGCCCTGAGGCGGATTCGGAGGAGGCAAAGTAGTCATAGCAGCCATGGAGAAGAACCGGAACAAGGAGAGAAAGCACTTTGAAGAGCTTTGCGTTTTTGAGATCGCCGCAAAGCTCGCAGCGCTTTGCAACTCCATAGAAAATGCCCATGAAAACGCCGAAGCAGGTGTGCCCCGGAATGGCCGTCACAGCTCGCACAAGGGCAGTTGTGAAGCCGTAGGAGAGGACATATGAAATGTTTTCCCAAAGCGCAAAGCCCAGGGAGACAAACACAGCGTAAACCAGAGCATCAAACTGGCAATTAAAGTTCAGATTGCGCCAGGTCCTTAATTTGAGCAGAAGATATTTGAAGCCCTCTTCACTCAGGCCAACGACTATGAAGAAGAGAAGAAGGTTATATTTCTTTGAGCCTGCTTCAACCAGATAGGGGAGCAGCGCTATGCCCAGACTCTCCGTAAATTCGGCAAGGGCAGTGGAAATTATTCCGAGAATAACCAGAGAAAGCAAAAGACCGGTCGGTTCCTTTTCGAGGTGATCCTTCCTGTATACATAAATAAGAAGATATATAGCAGGGACCACTGCAGAGATAATCAGCCAGGTATAGGGATTTAGCATTATGATTGGAATAACGGCCATGGAAACACCCCCGTAGCTTTAAATGTTTTGTATTATCATAACAGCGCCGCTGAAAATCATCAGCGCATATATGAGTTTTTTCATTGTGACAGCATTTATTCTGTCAAAAACCTTTTTGCCGGCAAAGGTGCCCAAAATCATCCCGGCAACTCCGAAGCAGGCGCATATCAGCACTTCCCGGGTTATAATCCCGTTTACTGCCCGCACACAGCTAACATAGAAATTGGTGATCATGAAGTAGCTCTGGATTGTGCCGAGATACATTTCCTTGTCATCAAAGGCGGCGGAATAATAAAGCCCTGCGGGAGGCCCGCCCACGCCGAAGAGGGAAGACATCACTCCGCCCACGCAGCCTGCGCCGAAAGCGGTTTTTTTGTTGGGGTTAAGCCTTACCTTTGAAGCAATCGTAATGAAATATATGCCCAGAACCACAAGGAATATGCCGAGAGCCAGCTCCAGCGCAGGGCCGGAGATGTTCTTTCCGTAATGTATGCTCAGGGTTGAAAAGATGAAATAGCCCAGCACCATGAAAACCATGGACTTCCACTGAACCTTTTTCCTGTAGTGCCAGCAGATCCATGAGGCCTGCAGAAAAGACACAATGCTTATTACTGCCGAGCAGTATAGAGTGTAAGACATGACATGGGGCAAAAACATCATTGTAAAAACTCCCATGCCGAAGCCGCAGATAACCGAGGTGGCAGCGCCGCCTGCAAATGCAAAAAATGCAACTATGTAAGTAATCATGCCTCTATTCTATCACTTCCCGGCTCCTATTGCGAGAGAAAATTTGTCCATAACGGGTTTTATATCCTCCGGCTTTATTTTGAGAATTTTCCTGTCAAAGGTGAAGAGACCGTTAGTCTCGTCTTCAACATCGGAAAGCTGAGTATAAACAATCCCGCACAGCCCCTTGGGCACAAGGGGAAGAAGGGAAGACTCATAGAGAATCCGCAGATTTTTCAGCAGCTCTTCGCGGCTTTTATATATCCTGTAGCCGTAGGTTTTGCTCAGATTGAAGCTGTGCTCCGGCAGCTTGAAAACATAACCTCCGCATTCTGAGAGAATATGGGGTCTGCTGCTCTTTGAAAGCCTGATTTTGCCAAAATATATGTGGTGGCTTGCAACATCGCTTTCTTTGCCTTCAAACCAGCCTGAGGTGCTGTCTATAAAGCGGGATGGGTCAAGCTCTTTAAGAAAGCGATAGGCCTCGTCTGAGCGGTGCTGCCCCCAGCCTTCATTAAAAATTGTCCAAAGGCAGATGCTGGGATGGTTTGAAAGGAGAGAAACTGTTTTTTCAAGGCAGTCCATAAAGACTTCATGGGTTTTGCAGTCACGGTTTATGAGCCGGTCGTCAAAATGCTTCAGTCCTATGGTGGGGAGGGCTGTGTCACGGAAGAAACGGTATTTTCCGTTGTTTACCATGTCCTGAAACACTATCATTCCAAGCTTGTCGCAGAGATAATAGAATTGCTCCGGCTCAATTTTAATGTGCTTCCTGAGAGTGTTGAAGCCGAGAGACTTCATTGCCAGAATATCCTTTTCAAAGAGGGAGGGCTCAGCGGGGGTGTAGAGCCCGTCGCTCCAGTAGCCCTGGTCGAGAACACCGTTGAAAAAATATGGCTTTCCGTTGAGGCAGAGCCTTTCAAAGCCCTCAATTTCTTCAACGCTGAGAGTTCTGAGAGCAAAGTAGGAGGAAATACGGTCTTCTCCGGAAACAATGCTGAAGCTGTATAAGCGTGGGTTTTCAGGGCTCCAGAGCTCCGGCTGCTCCGGCTGCAGCTCCACATGCCCGTTTTCAAAGGGAATGAGCCTGCCTTCAAATTCAGCGAAGCCCTCATTCACTCCTGAAATTTCGATTTCTGCTTTTTTTTCATTGCCTGTGATTTTAAGCGAGCGTATATACTCCTCAGGCACGGGCTCCAGCCAAACACTCTGCCAGATTCCCGAGCAGGGGGTATACCACATTCCTCCCCGCTTTTCGCTCTGCTTCCCCAGAGGATAAACAGGATTGAGATCGTTCACTGTTTTAATAAGCAGAGTGTTTTCGCCTTCAAGGGTAAAGGGCGTTATATCTGCCTCAAAGGGAAGAAAGCCGTTGTCATTGCGGCAGACCTCTTCACCGTTGAGAAAAACCCTTGTGTCCCGCCCTACTGCGCCGAAATGGAGAATAATTTTTCTTCCCCTCCAGGATATGGGCAGCTCGAAGCTTTTTGAATAGGAAAGCTCCTCGGCGGGAGCAGGGGCTTCCTCAAGCCCTGAAAGAAGGCTTTCCGGGCAGAAGGGAACCGTTATCTCCCTCTGCTTTCCGTTGAAGGAAAGCCCCCACTTTCCGTTGAGGCAAAGCCAATCCTCCCTGACCAGCTGAGGCCGGGGATAGACATTCCAGGGAAGCGGAGGCAGAGTTTTTCCTTCGTCCGTTAAAAGACTCTGAGTTGTCATTTTATTTTAAACAACGCCCTGGGCCATCATTGCGGAGGCAACCTTCAGGAAGCCTGCAACATTTGCACCCACCATGAGATCTCCTGGGCGTCCGCATTCAACGGAGGCATCATAGCAGGCATTGAAGATGTTCTTCATAATGCCCTGAAGCTTTTCGTCAACCTCTTCAAAGCTCCAGCTCATGCGGATTGAATTCTGGGTCATTTCAAGACCGGAGGCGGAAACCCCTCCTGCATTGGAGGCCTTGCCCGGGGAGTAAAGCAGCCCGGCTCCCTGAACTGCAGCAATTGCCTCTGGAGTGAGAGGCATGTTTGCCCCCTCAAAAACCGCCATGCAGCCGTTTGCAATGAGAGCCCTTGCTCCCTCTTCATCCATCTCATTCTGAGAGGCGCAGGGATGAGCTATGTCGCACTTCACGTTCCAGATGCCTCTGCAGCCCTCGTGATATTCGCTGCCGGGGACCTCATCTGCATAAACGCTGATTCTTGCTCTGCGTTTCTGCTTAATGTCGAAAAGAATCTGAAGATTAATTCCGTTAGGGTCATAGATGTATCCGCCGGAATCGCTCATGGCAACAACCTTCGCCCCAAGCTCAGCTGCCTTATAGGCGCAGTACTGAGCAACATTTCCGCTCCCTGAAACAATAACGGTTTTGCCGTTGTAATCGGTGTTGGCAAGCTTCTTAAGAACCTCCAGGGAATAATAGCAGATACCAAAGCCTGTTGCCTGGGTGCGGCCCAGGGATCCTCCAAAGGGAATGCCCTTGCCTGTGAGCGTGGCGCCGTCAAAACGGTTTGTGAGCTTTTTATACTGGCCAAAGAGGTAGCCAACCTCCCTTGCGCCAACGCCAATGTCTCCCGCGGGAACGTCTGTGAACTGGCCTATGTGCCTGTAGAGCTCGTTCATGAAGCTCTGGCAGAAGCGCATAATCTCACCCTCGGATTTGCCCTTAGGGTCAAAATCAGAGCCGCCCTTGCCGCCGCCCATGGGGAGAGTGGTGAGGGAATTCTTGAGAATCTGCTCAAAGCCAAGAAACTTCATGATGGAAAGATTAACGGAGGGATGGAAGCGGAGCCCGCCCTTATAGGGGCCTATTGCGGAATTGAACTGAACTCTGTAGCCCCTGTTAACATGGGTCTTCCCTTCGTCGTCAACCCAGGGGACGCGGAACTCAACAGTCCTCTCCGGCTCAACAAAGCGCTCAAGAAGCCCTGCTTCTTCCCATTCAGGGTGCTTGTCAACAATCAGCTCGAGAGATTCAAAAACCTCTCTGACGGCCTGGAGAAACTCACTCTCGTGGGCATCTCTCGCCTCAACCTGAGCATAAACTCTTTTGAGATATTCATTTGTCAGCATAACAAATCTCCTTTATGTGAAAACATTTTAACTGAATTAAAGGAACATATCTGTTCCACGGCAATTTGTTTTTGTATTATAAAACAAGAATAAAATTTAATCAATATGCGATGATATATAATTACATGTTCCTTTCTCTTGACTTTTAAGTTGCGCCCTTTTAAAATGAGCGGCGTAAGGAATTAAATTTTTGAATTTTAAGGAGAATAACATGAAAACAGCAATAAGCACAGACAAGGCCCCCGGGGCAATAGGTCCCTATTCCCAGGGAATCAAAACAGGGAATCTCGTTTTTGTTTCCGGCCAGCTTCCCATTGACCCTGCAACCGGCGCAATGCCCGAAACAATTGAAGAGATGACAAGGCAGTCTCTCACCAATGCAAAGAACATTCTTGAGCAGGCCGGCTCTTCAATGGACAAGGTTGTGAAAACAACGGTTTTCCTTAAGGACATGAACGATTTTGCAGCCATGAACGGTGTTTACGGAACCTTTTTCACCGAGGGAAGCTACCCGGCCCGCAGCGCAATTGAGGTTGCAAGGCTCCCTAAGGACGCAAAAATCGAAATTGAGGTTATTGCAGAGCTGTAAATCAACACGAACTAACCGCCGCGGTCTCGCGGCGGTTATGTTTTACGAAATATTCGGATATATATTATTTTATCGGATACATGCGTCAATCCAAAATAACAATTATCGGCAGAAGGTGAGCTCCGGTTATTAAGATTTAACGGTCTGCAATCACTGATTAATGATTGGTCAGATACCAATCCATTATATATCTGGGACCTTCACGCCATAGCCCGGTTGAAAAATCAAAAAGAGCATCATATGTGTCGGAAGCAAGAAAATTTTTTAATTCCTCTTCAAAGGAATGATTCATCAGACGAGAATAATCTTCGAGCATGCAGCGCATACAAGTTACAGCACAAGCATTTTTCTGCTCTTCTGTTACAGAGTAGTCATCTTCATATTCCATATTCAATGCTCCTTATGAAGGATAAACGGCTAACAGATTTCTCGCTTTTAAAGCAGAATTGGTCACAAAGGCGTTCAGGCAAAAGCGTGCTTATTGCAATCGAGTCTGCTTTGCTCGTTCCGGGAATTCCGAAGGCTCCTGAAGTATATAACTGCAATGTGCTGGCAGTGCGGTCATTAGCAATTTTCCCACCGATAATGTCGCATTCATTAAATTTTTTGTTTATCTCAGGAAAAAGCTGTTCCCTGCGATTTGATGCAACAAAGTGAAGCCAATCCGGGTCAGCATTTTCAAATATATAAGTGTTAATGTCTGAAATGTTTTCAAGGCGAAACACAATGACATAACCGGAGGAAGAGTTTTGAGGGATCAGATTCTCTTTTTTAGCACGAATGACAGCATTTGAAACAAATCGAGCTGCTTGATTTAATGAACTTGTTACATAGAAGCCTCTGCCGAAATCTTTGCCTTCTTTGCATTTAGATAAATCGATGGCGGTGAAATCTGCATAGCTGCCATGATACAGCAACATTCCGGTTTTAAGCTGTTCCATAATTTATGTTTTTTCCTTTTAAAATGTCTTCAAACTCGCTGACAACAGCATCATAGCTGCTGACGTGAAGGAGCTCATAGCATTCAGCAATAAAGCTGAAAAATTTATTCTCAACAAAAATGTCAAGACATTCCTTTGCTGAAATTTTCCAGCGCAGCTGCGCAAGGCGAAAAACCCAGCACTGCATATCGGCAATGTCTATTTCCTTCGCGGACATTTCAAAGCTCCTTTTCTTTAGAAAATATAGAACAGCCTAAACCGTGAATAGTTTTCTTCAGCACATGAGACGGATGATTATTAGTTATTCAAGCGATTAACCAGCATTGGGAGGGCTTTTTCAAATTTCACTCCGTAGCCGTGGCTTTCGTCACCCTGGGTGAGCCTTAGGCATTCAACAACAAAGTCTGCTGCTATGGTTGCCGACTCATAAATACTTTTTCTCTGCATAAGCGCGCCGGTTAGAGCAGCGGCATAGCAGTCTCCTGTGCCGTGGGAGGAGCGGGGCTGCCTGTCGTTGAAATAGGGCTTGAATTCTCCGGTCTCTGCATTGCAGACAACAACTCCCAGCTTGCCTTCCTCGTAGCTCACGCCCTTAAGAACCACCCTTCTCGCGCCCATATCCATGAGGGAATAGACAAGGCTTTTAATATATTCCTTTGTGTGATGGTCGGGAATATATTCTTTGCCGCACATAAGGCAGGCCTCTGTTATGTTTGGAAGAATAATATGGGCCTGGCTGCAGAGCTTTGCCATTGCAGCGGCATATTCTTCGTTGAAGCCGCCGTAGAATTTTCCGTTGTCGCCCATTGCAGGGTCAACAATTTTCAGCCCGCCATAATTTAGAACCTTGTTAAATAGCTCCTTAACATATTCAATCTGCCTTATGCTCCCCAGGTAACCTGTGTATATGCAGTCAAAGCCGATGCCCTCTTTAACCCAGTGGTTCATTATGGAGGGAATGTCGTCAGTAAGGTCGCGGAAGGTGTAGCCCGTGAAGCCTCCGGTGTGGGTTGAGAGAACGGCTGAAGGAAGAATTGCCGTTTCAACTCCGCAGGCGGAGATTATGGGCAGAGCCACCGTCAGAGAACACTGGCCGTAGCAGGAAATGTCCTGAACGGTTAAAACCTTGTCGTTGGTCAATTAAATCGCCTCTTTTAAATTTGGTATAAAAATGTTTGTTTTATCTGGTGCCCTTGTCGTATGGGATGCCTTCGGCCTTGGGAGCCCTTGAGCTCTTGGATGTGAAAGCAAGAACAACGAGAGTGATCACATAAGGAAGCAGCCTGTATACATGAGAGCTGATGCCAATATTAACAAGCCAGTACTGCCCGTCTCCGTTAATGTCAAGGGTGGAATAGCATGCCGCTATGCACTTGAACAAACCAAAAAGAAGGGCACCGCCGGCAATAGGAAGCGGTTTCCAGTTGCCGAAAATCATAACTGCAAGAGCAAGGAAGCCGAAGCCTGCAACATCACCGTTTACGGAACAGTTTGAAGTTGTGAGGGCATAGACAAAGCCGCCGAGACCTGCAAGAAAACCGGAAATCAGAACGCCGGAATATCTCATTTTGGTCACATTAATGCCAAGGGAATCGGCCGCCTGAGGATTTTCGCCGCAGGCTCTCATGTGGTATCCGAATTTTGTCTTATAAAGGATTATAGACAGAACAACATAGAGAATAATGCAGATATATGTTGCCAGATAGACCTTGTGAAGGAAAAGCGTCCCCAAAAAGCCGATTTCAGCATCCTTTGCAAAGCCGAAGGTGGTTTTCTTAAGCATGAACCAGGAGGGCGCATCGCCTGTATACATCAGAAGGGTTGTCTGATTAACAAGGAGCCTTATAAGGAAGAGCACGAGGGCGGGAGCGAGCATGTTGAGAGCCGTGCCGCCGATGGTTTGGTCGGCCCTCAGATTTATTGCTGCAAAGGCAAGAAGCACAGAGAACAGAGAGCCCATCAGGCCTGAAACAAGCATTGCAAGAAGCTCGAAGCCCTGAAGCGCAAGATAATTTTTCGCCGCAAAGGCAGCATCAAAAACTCCCGATTCCTGCATGATGCGAACAAAGAAAACTCCAACGAAGGCGCCGAAAATCATAATTCCTTCAAGCGCCAGGTTGATGATGCCGCTGCGTTCTGAGAACACGCCTGCAAGCGCAACTATCATAAGAGGAATTGCAAAAACAAGGGTCTGCTGAATTAAGGTTGTCATTTTGTGCTTCCTCCTTTTTCTGAAATTTCCGAATCCGGTTTTGCTGCTTTTTTCTTTTTGGTGAGCCAGGCCCTTATTACAAGAGAGAAGGCCGAGAGATAGACAATTATTGCAATTATAACATCGGTTATATATTCATTGTATGCGGTGTAGCCTGTGAGCATTGAGCCGATTATATTAAGCATGGCCATGAATATTCCCGCAAAGACAACGCCAATGGGATTGTTAAGAGCAAGCAGAGCCACCGGAATTCCGTTAAAGCCCACAGACGGGAGAGACTGATAGGTTGACCAGAAGAATTCCGTGTTTCCTGAAAGCCAATAGAGAGCGGCTCCGGCGCCTGAGAGCGCTCCGGCAATTGCCATGGAAAGAACAATGTTGCGCTTGTCCTTAATGCCGGCATATTTTGCGGCATGGCGGTTAGCGCCGCAGGCCTTAAGCTCATAGCCTAAAGTGGTCTTATTTATGAGGATATAAATTATAACGGCAAAAAGTATTGCAATCAGAATTCCTGCATCAACCTGGGAACCGGGAAGCAGCTTGTCAAGCCCTGCCTTGGCCGTCTGCACTCCGTTGTGAGAGGTTTTGAAGATGTAGCCTGTTTTGCCATATTCCTCTGAATTGCAGAAACGGCTGCCGTCGAAAATCAGAGTAACCAGGTTGGCGGCTATCCAGTTTGTCATTATGCAGGCAATAACCTCGTTTATATTCAGATATGCCTTCATAATGCCCGGAATTGAGCCCCAAAGCGCGCCTGCCAGCATTCCGCCCAGGAGCGCAAGGAGCCAGACAATCCAGGCAGGAATAACGCTTGTGGGTATTGAAAGAGCAATTATAAGAGTTGCCATTCCGCCCATGAGATACTGACCGGGAGCGCCTATGTTGAAAAGCCCGGTTTTATAGGCAAGGGCAACCGAAAGGCCGGTCATGATCAGAGGTGTGGCTCGGAAGAGCATGTTTCCGATGTTGGTGCTGTTAAAACCGAAGGCCAGCTGCGAAGCCGCATCTCTGCCGGTGCAGAACAGACCTATGAATATCAGCTTAACGCCCTCAAGAGCGCCGCTGAGAGAAATGCTGGGATTCGTCAATCCTATTATCAGAATGATGAGCGCACCCACAAAAAGCCCGATAACTATTGAGATGAGAGATGAAAGCAGAGCCTGGTTACCGGAAATCAGATTTTTCTTTTTCATTGGGCAGCCTCCTCGTTTCCTGTGTTGCGTTTGGCTCCTGACATGTAGAGCCCCAGCTCCTGAGCGTCTGTCTTCTTCGGGTCAAGCTCACCGACGATTTCGCCCTCATACATAACGAGTATCCTGTCTGAAAGGCTGAGAACCTCTTCCAGCTCAAGGGAGACGAGCAGCACGGCCTTGCCCCTGTCTCTTGCCGACACAAGCTGGGAGTGGATATATTCTATTGCGCCCACGTCAAGACCTCTCGTTGGCTGAACGGCGATGATGAGCTCTTTGTCTCTGTCAATCTCGCGGGCAATTATGGCCTTCTGCTGGTTGCCTCCCGACATGCTGCGGACAATCGTAATCGGCCCCTGACCGGAGCGGACATCGAACTGTTCAATAAGGCGGTTCGCATATTCCCTGACAGCGTCGAATTTTATGAAGCTGAGCTTCTGGAAGGCAGCTTCTCTGAAACGCTGGAGCACCAGGTTCTGCTCAAGGCTGAAGTCGAGAACAAGACCGTGCTTATGCCTGTCTTCAGGGATGTGGCTCATGTTTTCGCCCCGTTCAAGAACTGAGCAGCGGGATATATCCTTACCGCAGAGAGTTATTTTTCCGGAAACGAGAGGCTCAAGCCCGGTGAGCCCGTAAACAAATTCGGACTGACCGTTGCCGTCTATTCCGGCAATGCAGACAATTTCACCTGAACGGGCGCAAAGGGAAACATTCTTAACAGCATTGTTCTGGTGAACCTTTGATGCCACGGTCATGTTCTCAATCTCGAGAATTACATCTCCCGGCTTTGCCTCGTCCTTTTCAACAACAAGCTGAACAGGCCTTCCAACCATCATGTTTGAAAGCTCCTGCTTGTTGGTTTCGCAGGTGTTGACAGTGCCTATATATTTGCCTTTGCGGAGAACGGTGACCCTGTCTGAAACCTCCATGATTTCGTTGAGCTTGTGCGAAATGAAGAGGATGGATTTGCCTTCCTTCGCAAGGTTTTTCATGATCTGCATAAGCTCGGAAATTTCCTGGGGAGTGAGAACGGCAGTGGGCTCGTCGAAAATGAGAATCTCATTGTCGCGATAGAGCATCTTGAGAATTTCGGTTCTCTGCTGCATGCCAACGGTGATGTTTTCAATTTTTGCATCCAGGTCAACATGAAGGCCATATTTGTTTGAAAGCTCCTCAACCTTTTTGCGGGCTTCCTTTTTCTGCACAAAGCCAAGCTTAGTGTCTTCAGCGCCTAAAATGATGTTGTCTAACACGGTGAAAACATCAACAAGCTTGAAATGCTGGTGCACCATGCCTATGTGCAGGGCGGTTGCATCGTTGGGGCTGTTGATTTCAACCCTTTCCCCGTTTTTGCGTATTTCGCCCTTTTCCGGCTGATAGAGACCGAAGAGGACTGACATGAGCGTTGACTTTCCTGCGCCGTTTTCACCCAGCAGCGCATGAATTTCACCCTTTTTGAGCTGAAGGGTGATGTCGTCATTTGCTATGATTCCCGGGAACTCCTTGGTTATGTGGAGCATTTCTATTACATATTCCGGCAAGAATCATTCACCTTCCTTCAAATTTTTTAAGAAAACAGATGCATCTATTATATAATAAAACAAATAAAAAAGGAAGAGCGATAAGGCTCTTCCTTTCATGATTTTTGGATTAATTACTCAACAATTGTGAGAACCAGGTTGGACATGTCACCGAGATTTGCATAATCATCGTCGATAACAAGGGAACCGCTGACAACAGAGTCGTAAACTTCCTGATACTCAGCAGTGGTGAACTTGGTGAATCTCCAGGAGGACTCAGCTGTGGGAAGGCCAGTGTCGCCCTCGGCAGCGCCGAGATTCTGGCAGGTTCCGCCGACTGTATCCCACTTGCCTTCATAGAGGATGGTTGCAATCTGCTCAACAGACTTTGCAAGCTCCTTCATTGCGGAAGTGATGATGGTTTCGCTGTCTCCGGCCTGGTCAACGTCAACGCCGACAACCCAACCGTCGTTTGCAGAAGCTGCAGCGCAGCAGGAGTCTGACATGGAGCCGCCGCAGGAGAAGATGCACTCGGTTCCGTTCTCATACCAGCCGTTAACGAGAGTCTGGAGTTCGGGGGATGCAGAGTAGGATGAGCCATAGAGCCAGCTGTAGTTCACTTCAACGGTGATGCCCAGCTCAGCTGCAGCAGCATTTGCGCCCTGAACAAAGCCGTAGCCATAACGGCAGCATGCCGGGTTGGTTCCGCCGCCACCGCCGACAAAGCCGAGCTTTGTCATGCCGTCTTTAACGCATGCATAGCCTGCAAAGTAGCCGCATTCATGCTCTTTGTATGCAACGGCAGCAACATTGCTGTATCCGAGGTCCCAGCCGTCGATGAACAGGAAATGAACATCGGGGTACTTCTCAGCGGCCTGAGACAGAGCAGTTGCCTGGAGATAACCGGGGCAGACTATCAGGTTTGCGCCATTGTCAGCTGCAAGGCAGAAAGCGTTGAAACGGTCTTCGTCTGTTGCTTCAGAGCCGTTCTCGGGCATGTAGTACTTGTAGGAAAGGTCGTTTGCCTTGGCAAAAGCCTTAACGCCGTTCCATGTGCCTTCGTTGAAGGAGCCGTCCTTCAGCTGGCCAACGTCTGTTACCATTGCGATTTCATACTTGCCGTCTGCAGAAGTCATGGTGTCGTCGTCTGTGGCAGCGGCGGTTTCAGTTTTCTTTCCGCAGGCGCACAGAGCGAAGATCATAACAAGAGCGAGGACGAGTGCGAGAATCTTCTTCATGTTTTCTTCCTCCATAAAAATTTGAAAAATATAGTTTGCAGTGTTTTCACACCATTTCCCATTATACCATAATTGTGAGCTTAATCAAGCACAAATTTGAAATCAGGAGATTTGCTTCAGCTCCTCCATTTTGACAGCGGTGTTGAGAGCAACCTCGATCATCTGGTTGAAGCCGGTCTGCCTGTCTTCCGGGCTGAGGGCGTCCTCTTTGAAGAGATGGTCTGAAATTGTGCAGAGGCAGAGAGCTCTCTGGTGGAAATAGGCCGCGTTAGTGTAGAGCCCGGCTGCTTCCATTTCAACTGCCAGCACCCCCATCTGCTGCCACTGGCGGGAGGCCTCCCCTTCGTCGAAGGCGTAATAAAAATTGTCTGACGAGAGGAGATTGCCTATTTTAATCTCATAGCCCAGCTCCTTTGCCGCCTCAACTGCCTTTGTCAGGAGCGTGTAGTCTGCAATGGGGGCAAAGACTCCGTTCAGGCCGAAATTCTTAATGTAGTTGGAGTTGGTGCAGGCGGCCTGCCCCGCCACGATGTCCATAACATTCACATCCTCCTGCAGAGCGCCTGCAGAGCCTATGCGGATAATGTTTTTAACCCCGTATTGGGAATAAAGCTCCCAGCTGTATATGCTTATTGAAGGAATGCCCATTCCCGAGGCCATAACCGTTACTGGAACATTTTTCCAGATGCCGGTGTAGCCCTGAACTCCTCTCACATCGTTAACCAATGTGGGATATTCAAGATATTTTTTTGCAATGTATTCTGCCCGCTTAGGGTCTCCGGGCATGAGCACTGTCTCTGCAATGCCGAAATAGCTTGCTTCATTATGCGGTGTTGCCATGTTTGCCTCCTTAATTTTTCGTTTTTAAGATTATATCACATTGAAAGCCAAGTTTGAATATGTTATATTTATAAAAAACGGAGGATTTGCTGTGGACGGAGAAGTAATTGTAATCGGCATCGCCGGAGGGACCGGCAGCGGAAAAACAACCATAACCGAAAGAATAGTTCGCTGCTTTGAAAACGAGGTTTCCGTAATTCATCACGACAGCTATTATAAAGCCCATCATAAAATGAGCTATGAAGAGCGCTGCCGCCTGAACTATGACCATCCGGACGCTTTCGACACGGCCATGCTCATTGAAGCAGTGAAGGAGCTGAAGGCGGGCAGAGCGGTGGAATGCCCTGTTTACGATTACACGATTCACGACCGCTCCGAAATAACCGTAACAATAAACCCGGCAAGGGTGATAATCGTGGAGGGCATCCTCATTTTTGCGGAAAAGGAGCTCTGCGAGCTGATGGACATAAAAATATTCGTTGACGCCGATGCCGACGAAAGAATTCTGCGCCGCATAATCCGTGATGTGAGAGACAGGGGAAGGAGTCTTGAGAGCGTCATCTCCCAATATCTTGAAACCGTAAAGCCCATGCACGAGGAGTTTGTTGAACCCAGCAAGCGCAATGCAGACATCATCATTCCCCGGGGAGGTCATAATAACGTGGCCCTGGAAATGGTCATAAACAGAATAAGAACACAGCTGCATGAAGGAGGAGTTAAAATTGGCTAAGCTATACTTTAAATACGGAGCAATGGGCTCTTCAAAATCCGCCCAGGCCCTCATAACAAAATTTAACTACGAGGAGCTTGGCATGTCCGTCTGGCTCATTAAGCCCTCAACAGACACAAGAGACGGCGCTGATGTTATAAAAAGCAGAATAGGCCTTGAAGCCCGGGCAGACATCATCACCCCCTCCATGAACATCTGCAGCGAATATAAAAAGCTGGGCAAAAGAGATGTTATAATTTCCGACGAGGCCCAGTTTTTCACTCCCGAGCAGATCGACCAGCTCAGAGCCATAGTAGACGAAGAGGAAATCCCGGTACTCTGCTTCGGCCTGAGAACGGATTTCAGAACCCGCTTTTTCCCGGGAGCTCAGAGGCTTATGGAGCTGGCGGATTCCCTCACGGAAATCAAAACCGTTTGCGCTTGCGGCAGAAAGGCAACCGTGAACGCAAGGCTTGACGGAGCCGGCAGAATAGTCACCGAGGGCGGGCAGATCCTTCTCGGCGGGAACGACTGTTATGTTGCCATGTGTCACCGCTGCTGGAAGAAAAAAATTGCAGAACAGAACGAAAAAGCTTGACAGGGAACAACTCTTAATATATAATACCAAAGCTCGCCGAAGAAAGCAGGTTTCCGCTAAGGAGTAAATCCCGCCGAGGTCAGTAACATTTCTTGATTTGTTATTGTGCCTTTGCGTCTTTGCGGCGCAAAGGTTTTCTTTTGAGTGAGCCATCAAATTTCCGGAGGTGAAAAGTTTAATGCCAAACGCAAAGGTTCTCAGTGAGAAACAGCAAGTAGTTGCCGGTCTTGTTGAGCGCATCCAGAATGCTTCCAGCGGCATCCTTGTAGACTACAAGGGAATCACCGTTGCAGAAGACACTGCGCTCCGTGCAGAAATGCGCAAGGAAGAAATCAGCTACTCTGTCATTAAGAACACCCTTGTCAGAAGAGCCCTCGACGAGCTGAAGCTTTCAGAGCTTGATTCCGTCCTCGAAGGGACAACCTCTCTGGCAACCACTCAGAGCGATCCCATTGCTCCCTTCCGCATAATCAGCGAAAACAGCAAGAAAATGGGCGACCGCTTCAACATCAAGGCAGCCTTCATGGAGGGCAAGGTCCTCAACGATGCAGAAATCGCTGAAATGGCAGCGCTTCCTTCAAAAGAAGCTCTCTATTCCAAGGTTCTCGGCACAATGATCGCTCCCATCACCGGCCTGGCAGTTTGCCTTGGCCAGATCCTCGAGCAGATGGGCGGCTCCGTAGAGAGCGCAGCTGCAGAGGAAGCTCCCGCAGCAGAATAATCCAAAACAAAAAACACAATCATTAATCGGAGGAAATTAAAATGAGCGAAAAAATCGCAGCTATGATCGAAGAGATCAAGGCCCTGTCAGTTCTTGAGCTTGCAGAGCTCGTACATGCACTTGAAGATACATTCGGCGTTTCCGCAGCAGCAGTTGCAGCAGCTCCCGCAGCAGGCGCAGCCGCAGCAGCAGTCGAAGAGCAGACTGAGTTCGACGTTATCCTGACTGACTTCGGCGCAAACAAGATCGCTGTCATCAAGGAAGTCCGCGCAATCACCGGTCTCGGCCTTGCAGAGGCAAAGGCTCTTGTTGAGAGCGCTCCCAATGCAAAGATTAAGGAAGCTGTCTCCAAGGAAGATGCAGAAGCTCTTAAGACCCGCATTGAAGCCACCGGCGCAAAGGTTGACGTTAAGTAATTCTAACTCACTTTTAAAACAGCCCCCACCTGTGAAGGTGGGGGCTGTTTTAGCTTTAAAAGGCCCAGGAGCCGTTGCGGAATATGGGAACGGTTTCGCCGGAGGAAGTCAGGGCATCAATATTAAGGCCTTCATAGCCGATCATGAAATCTTCATGGATCATTGACTCGTTAACGCCCATTTCCCTGCACTGCTCAAGAGTGAGATTTTCAAAGCCTTCAATTGTGTCTGCAAAACCGGCGCCGAGAGCCAGATGGCAGGCGGCATTTTCGTCGAAAAGGGTGTTGTAGAAGAGGAGACCGGAGCTTGAAATGGGAGACTCCAGGGGGACAAGAGCGCACTCACCAAGCCGGCAGCTGCCCTCGTCCATGTTTATGAGGTGGCTCAGAAGTTCGTTGTTCTTTTCCGCCTGCCATTCAACTGCCCGGCCCTTTTCAAACCGTATCCAGAAATTTTCAATGAGCTGGCCCTGATAGGAAAGAGGCATTGTTGAATAGACCCTGCCCTCAGCCTCGCCGCTTTTAGGGGAGATGAAGCATTCCTCGGAGGGGATGTTGGGATTAATGGTTATGTTCTGCAGAGTGTTTTCACAGCCGCCTCTGAAAACTGCCTGAGGAATCATGCCCACAGTCAGATCGGTTCCGTTGGGGGCAAAATAGTGAAGAGCCGTGATGCCAATTGAATTAAGATAGTCGCAGCGGCTATGGAGCTCGGCATTGTGCTTCTCCCAGGCAAGGACAGGGTCCTCGTCCACACGGCTGCAGCGGAGGATTTCCTCCCAAAGCTTTTCAACTGCCTGCTTTTTTGAAAGAGAGGGGAAAAGCTTTTTTGCCCAGGCCTCGCCGGGTACCGCTGCAATGCACCACTGATATTTGTTCTCCATTCGGTCCCGATATTTTTTTATAACGGGATATCTCGCCTGAAGAGCCTTTGCCTGCTTCTCCTGATTCATTCCGCAAAGACCGTCAGGATCGTCGCTTTCAAGATATATGCGGCAGGGGAGAGCGTCGGCATAATGCTGCCAGCGGGCCTCTTCATAGTTTTCAAGGCGGCTGAGTGTTTTGAGACTGCAATATCTGTTGTTCAGCTTTTCAAGGGGCTGATAATGCCAGTCCACAACAACCTTTTTTGCCCCCGCAAGATAGCATTCCTTCACCAGGAGCTCAACGAATTCCGGCTGATCCAGCCCGGCGGAGATGAAAACCTCCTGCCCTTTCTGAACGTTGACTCCGGAAACGGCTATGAGCCGGGCATATTTTCTTAGTGTTGTTTTTTTCATAATGTGGGACCTCTTTAAATTTTGTTTCTGAGAGCGTTTCTGTCCTGCGCAAAGGAAAGGGCAGTGTCTTTTGTTATGAGATGCTTTGAATAGAGCTCATATATGGCGTCATCCATGGTCTGCATGCCGGCCTTTTTGCTTGTTTGAATTATGGACGGGATCTGGTAGGTCTTGCAGTCTCTTATGCTGTTGCGGACGGCTGCATTGGCAATCATAACCTCCATTGCGGCAACAAGCCCCTCACCGTCTGCCCGGGGGAGAAGCTGCTGAGACACTATGCATTCCAGCACCTCTGCCAGCTGGGTTCTTATCTGCTGCTGCTGATAGGGCGGAAAAACATCTATTATGCGGTCTATAGTGCCGGCGCCGCCTATCGTGTGGAGCGTTGAGAGGACAAGGTGCCCCGTTTCCGCAGCTGTGACGGCTGTGGAAATCGTCTCCAGATCACGCATTTCCCCAATGAGTATAACGTCAGGGTCCTGGCGGAGAGTTGAATGAAGGGCGGAGCCGTAATCCTTCAAATCGGTTCCTATTTCCCGCTGATTTACTATTGACTTTGCATGATGGTGGAGATATTCAATCGGATCTTCAAGGGTTATTATATGCTTTTCATAGGTCTGATTTATTATGTTTATAAGGCTTGCAAGAGTTGTGGTTTTTCCGGCGCCTGTGGGACCGGTGACGAGCACGAGCCCCCGCTTCTTGTGAATCATTTCAACAACCGATTCCGGAATGCCCAGCTCCTTGGGAGAGGGAATGTCTGAATTGAGGATTCTTGCAACCAGAGCGATGCTGTTCCTCTGCCTGAAAACATTAACCCTGAAGCGGCCGATGTTCGGATTGTAACAGGCAAAATCAACCTGCCCGTCGTTTTCAAAGCAGCTGCGCTCATATTCATTCATAACGCTGAAGGCAATTTCCCTGGTCTGCTCAGGGGTGAGCCTTTCCGGCAGAAGCTCCTTTATGCTCCCGTTTATGCGGCAGCAGGGGGTTCTGCCGGCTGAAATGTGAAGATCTGAGGCATGTCTGCTGTAGGCAAGGGAAATAAGCTCATTAAAACTGCACATCTTTTATGCCCTCTCATTATTTCCTTTTGCCTTCAAGCCAGTCTTCAAGCCAGGAAAGATCTATTTTTCCCCGCATATAAAGGATGAGAACCGCTGCAATGGCCGCTGTGAGCATGCCAACGAAAACCGTTGCAATCACGGCGCCTGCATTGGAAGAACGGTGAGAAATGACCTCACTGGAAGAATCGCTGCCTTCAACTGCAATCTCAACTGTGGGCTCCGGAGTATACACCGGGGTCTCGGTGGGC
>R05__coassemble_17_pt1 | contig 99544 bp, 100 predicted proteins | sample R05__metabat2_low_PE_015 | metagenome-assembled genome bin R05 | reverse complement strand
CGCTACGCTCGGCACCTCCCCTTGCAGGGGAGGCTTTTTAAACAGTTTTTGCGGAGCAAAAATTCCTTCCCTCGCTGCTCGCTGCTAATCCCTCGCTGCTAAAATAAGCTGCAAGCTGCAAGCTGCAAGGAGAAGACGCAGGACGAAGATTTTTGTTCGTAGTGCGTGGTGGGTAAAAACTAATGCACGAATGCACGAAGGCTCAAATGCTCTATACTATACCGCAATTTTTCAGTCTTCAGTATTATTTATTCATTTGCGGAGCGAGCGGAGCTTTTCTTCATCTCTATTTTTTGGGCGTACATGTTTTTGTCTGCAAGCTGGACGAGCTCATCAAGATGGGACAGGGTTCCGCAGGAATATCCCCATGCCATGGAGCACTCCAGGCCCTCAAAGTCAGCTGCATTTTCAAGGTTTATTTCCTCAAGTGCTGCCTTCCAGGCCGAAATCTTCTCGGTCACAAGGGACTCGCCGGCATCAAGCGCCACAATGATGAATTCATCTCCGCCGAGTCTGAAGGCATAGGTGTTGACATCGTCGCAAATGTTGAGAATGCTCTGGGCGCATCTTTTCAGCAGGAGATCCCCCTGTTCGTGCCCTTTGGCATCATTGACGAGTTTGAGATTGTTAACATCGAAAAACACCACTGCCGCCGGCCGGTCAGCTTTTTTCGACTCCAAAACCTCATTGTAGCAATTCTGATTGAAGAGGCCCGTGAGAGAATCTCTGCGGCTGAGTTTGAACAGCTCAAGCTGATTTTCCACGTGCTTCACGCCTATCTGAATGACATAGAACATGAGGAGGGTGCAGGAGCCTATCATCATGATTCTTGGGAAAACGATATATAGCAGAATTTTCCCGATGTTTAAAAGAGAAATCCCGTCATAAGCGCCGACTATTACAGCCGTTCCGTTGGTGCAGATCAGGATGAGCTCCTTGAAAAACTCAGCATCCCAGGTTCCAAGAAGGTAGCCGAGGACAGGGGAAAGAATGGTGCAGGCGAGGGATGCCGCCGAGGCTATGATTCCCAACTGTTTTGAACGGTATAGCATGGCTATGAGGATTGGGAACATCATCATGATTGTTGTGTGGAAAGTGAGCAGGGTGCCGACGGTGAAGGTGTAGATGCTGACGGCTGCGATGATGTAGTATTTTGTTTTGGGGTTGGAATAAGCGCTTTTATGAAAAAGTATCATGAACAGGGGAACGGCGCAGGCAGTGAATGTGATGGCGGTTCCGACGCGCATATCAGCTGTTCTGACGCGAAATATCCCAATTTCGTCAAGCAGCCAGCAAATGGCGATTATGACATCGCAGCACAGCAGCGCCATCATGGCAAAGCGGTTAGGCTTTTCTTCGGTTTCGTATATGTATATTTCCTGTTCGGATCTGAGCATATTTTAATCTCCAAAATTCGGAAGGTTCTCTCTTCAGGCGGCGACCCACCTGTTCAGAGGATAACTCGAGTGATTATAACAGATTTTTCCTGAAAGGAAAATGATGTTTTTAAATTTATCTGCATTTTTGATTAATACTTTAATTCTATAGTCCACGAATTTCGAAAATGTGGGATTTTCCTGGAAATAACGTTCGAAAATGTGGGAATATGATTGAAATTTGAATCGATTTGGTGTATGATGCCTTTGGTCGGAGGTGTACGCATGGAACTTTTAAAAAGAAAAATAGATGACGAGCTTGTCAAATGGAAAAATGACAGTGACAGGCTTCCGTTGATTGTGCGCGGAGCAAGACAGATTGGGAAAACAGAATCAATACGAAAATTCGCAAGAGAAAATTACAAATATCTGATAGAAATCAATTTTGTCCTTCAAAAGCAATTTTCAGATATCTTCACAAACGGTTATGATGTGGACACAATTATTAAAAACATCACTTTTATAGACCCAGGAATGGCTGCCGTTCCAGGGGAGACACTTGTTTTTTTTGATGAAATTCAGAAGTGTCCTAATGCGGCAACAAGCTTAAAATCCTTTAAGCTGGACGGCAGATATGATGTTATTTGCTCAGGCTCTCTTATGGGCATTAATTATGAGGAAATCGAATCCAACGCTGTGGGTTATAAGACAGACTATGATATGAAATCCATGGATTTTGAAGAATTTCTTTGGGCAAAGGGCTACTCCAGGGAACAGATTGATGATGTTTATTCGTTTTTGAGGCGGTGCAAACCTCTGCCGGACGCAATGTTCAAGGCATTAGATTCGGCTTTCAAGGAGTATATAGTTATTGGGGGAATGCCCGCAATTGTTAACAGATTCATCAAACAAAACAATTACAGCGGAATTCTTGCAATGCAGAAGCAGATTATTCGTGATTATGAAGAGGACATCACAAAATATGCAGCAGGCCTTGATAAGGCCAGGATTCTAAATGTTTTTCGAAAGATATCGGTTTTTCTGAGCAATGAAAACAAAAAATTTTTTATTACCAAGGTGGAAAAGGGCAAAAGATCCAGAGATTATATAGGCGTTGTAGATTGGCTCGTTCAGGCAGGAATCATTAACATAAGTTATTGTATGGAGGAACCCTCCCTGCCGCTCAAGGGTCATTACAATCCGGATAATTTCAGGCTTTACTTTATGGATACAGGTTTGCTGATAGGCTCTCTTGATGATGAAGCACAGGAGGATCTCAGAAGCGGAAACAATCTGGGGGTTTGTAAAGGGGCTATTTACGAAAATGTCGTGGGAGATATGCTTTCCAAAGCCGGATACAGTCTGTTTTTTTACAGGGATGAAAAAAGTCATCTTGAAATGGACTTTTTTGTCCGCGACAGAGCTTCTCTTGTTCCCGTGGAGGTGAAGGCCAAGGACGGGGCTACCATTTCCCTGAATCACCTCATCAATAATGAAAAATACAGCGATATTCATTACGGAATTAAGCTTGCCCATAAAAACATCGGTTTTAATGGAAAGTTTTATACAATTCCCTATTTTCTTGCATTTATGATGAGAAGGTTTCTGAATGATTTGCAGGAAGGTTGACATTTTATTCCGATGACTATATAATGTCACTACATGGAAAAAACGGCTTGCTGTTTTTGCGGAGTGTGATTGCATTTTGCGATTGCGCTCTATTTTTTTGTCAAAAATGTGAAATTGGCCGTGAATTTCAAATGAGCTTGCAGGGAGAGATTGATTATTGTATAATTAAAGCATGAAGACGAAGAAACTTGTTATGTGCGCGCTTACGGCTGCGGCTTATGCAGCGCTCACGCTTGCGCTTGCCCCCATAAGCTACGGGCCTGTTCAGCTGAGAGTTTCGGAGGCGCTCTGCGTGCTCCCCTTTATTATGCCGGAGACTGCTTTGGGCCTTTTCCTGGGCTGCCTGACGGCGAACCTGATGACCGGCAACATACTCGACATTGTTTTCGGCTCTCTTGCAACGCTGGCTGCCGGCCTTTTAACCGGGCTGGCGGGGAAAAAGCTGGGCAGGGACAAGCTGCTGCCGAAGCTCATTGGCTGCCTGCCTCCGGTTGTTATAAACGGGCTGGTTGTTGGGGCGGTTATCTGCTTTGCATATACATCGGTTCCGGAGCCGGGGCTTTTTGCGCTCTATGCCCTTCAGATCGGGGCGGGGGAAGCTGCTGCGGTTTTCGGAATAGGGCTGCCGCTGCTTTGCTGGCTTATGGCAAGGGAGGGCAGGGAAAAAGGAAAATTCTGCCCGTGATGCAGGGCGTTTTGAATTCGACTGACTGAGACATGAAATTATTTGACAAATTAAACAGGGACCCCTGGCAGGGGGAGCTGACGGAGCAGTCCGTTTATGAAAAAAACGAATATTCCGCAAACAAAACCTTTCTGCTTCTGACAGTGGGGCTTTTTCTGCTTTCCCTAATAATGCTTGGGTTCTGCTATTTTGAAGAACGCACATATAATATTTACAGCTCACTGACGGGGCTTGCTTCTGCTGCAGTTTCTTTTCTTGCAATGACTGCGGCATTTATTCTTGCGGTAAACGGAAGCCTCTATAAGCAGCACATGAAATATTGGATGTTCTTCATAACAGAAATCACCATACTTGTGCTCGTTGGAGTTTACGGTTTTAATTACACGACCATACTGTTTACCATTCCCATTCTCATAAGCAACCGCTATCCCTCCAGGCGCTTTCAGACCGTTGTTTCCGTTTCTTCCATTATTATGGCAACGGCGATGCCCCTTGTGTGCCTTTGGCTGGGGCAGGTCTTCAAGTATGTTTTCTTCGACCACAATCAGATTAATTTTTTTGAGGGAACCGTTATCACGGTGGACGAAGCATTCTACTATTCCATCATTGAGCATTTTGATGAAATTGACTGGTATTCCACCTATCTTGACACGTTTAAAGAAGCATCGGTTTCCTGCTTTTTTATGACCTCTCTGTTTGTTTTTATAAATTATCTTGTTGTTAACGCTCACAGAAGAAATCTTTCCGAAAACGAGACCCTGATGAACAACAAGCTGAAAAGCGAAAGAGAACTGCTGCTGGCAAAATCCGTTCAGGAGAGCGCCTTGCCGGAAAAAAGCTTTTCCGATTACGAGAAATTTGAAATTGCGGGCAAGATGCTGCCCTCTGAATATGTGAGCGGCGACTTTTATGATTATTTCCCTGTGGGGGAGGATAAGCTCTGCCTTGTGGTTGGGGATGTTTCAGACCACGGCCTGCCCTCCGCCATGTTTATGATGTCCGTCAGGAACACGCTGAGAACCGTTTCGGACATTCTGCCGTCTCCGGGGGAAATTATGACGAGAGCCAACAGGATTCTGTGCGAACGGAACGAGGTTAACATGTTTGCAACGGTGTGGCTTGGAATTTTTGAGCTTAAAAGCGGAATTATTACCTATGTTAACGCAGGGCATCCCTTGCCCCTTGTTAAAAAATCCGGAGGGGAGATTGTTGAAGTGGAGAGCGAAGCGAATGCTCCGCTGGGCATATTCGACAGGGAAATATATTTTGAGCATAGCTATGCCCTTGAAAAGGGCGATGTGATTCTGATTTATACGGACGGGGTCACGGAGGCCACCGGCGAGGACGGAAAGCAATACGGAACGGACAACTTCAAGGAATCAATAAAATCCGCAGGCAATTTTGAAAACGGATTTCTTGACAGCATTGTGAACGAGCTGGTGAGCTACAGGAAATCCGCCGTTTTTGAAGATGACGTTACGCTGCTTGCAGGGAAATTTGAAGGCGAGTAAGCGCAGAGCGGGAAAATCACCCGATTTTGGTTGAAGTCTTTACATAATTATAATATAATACAAAGATAAAATTCTTTGCAGGAGGAGACGGATTGAAATATTCAATAATAATTCCCTGCTATAACGAAGAGGAGAATCTTCAGAATCTGGTGGATGCGATTCTTCCGCTGACGGACAGAGCTGAATTTGTTCTTGTGGAAAACGGATCGAAGGACGGAAGCCGGCGCTTCTTCAGGGAGTCGATTGAAAACAGATATGAGAACATTGTCTGCGCCTATGTTGACGTGAACCAGGGCTATGGATATGGCCTGCAGCAGGGCATTCTGGCATCCGGCGGGGAATATGTGGGCTGGATTCATGCAGATCTCCAGATTCCGCCTGAGAGTCTCCTTGCCTTTTTCGACCGGCTTGATGACAGCGGCACAAAAAACATCCTGCTGAAGGGCTCAAGGCAGAACCGCCCTCTTTTCGACAGATTTTTTACTGCAGGGCAGGCTGTTTTCAACTCACTGCTTTTTAAAGAAAAGCTCAGTGATATTGGCGCAATCCCGGTGCTCTTCCAAAAAAAGCTTGCGGAAGAGACGGGCATTGACAACATGCCGAATGATTTTTCCATTGAGCTTTTTGTTTATCATGAAGCAGTGAAGAGAGGCTTCCGGGTTGAGCGCATCAAAGTCACCATGAGGGACAGAGAGCACGGAAGCTCATCCTGGAGCGGGGGAATAAAGTCTAAAATCAGGCAGAGCAAAAGAATATTTCGGGACAGCATAAAGATCAGCAGGGGAGAAAAGGTTTTATGAAAATTCTTGTTACAGGTGCGGCAGGCTTTATAGGCGGCCAGCTCATGCACAGACTCTGGCAGCAGGGTCATGAGGTTGTGGGGCTGGATAACTTCAGCTACGGCCATTATGACAATGTGCTTTTTGAAGACCATGATTTCGGCCCTGAAATTTTGATCATGGACATCAGAGACAGAAGGGCTCTGCCTAAGCTTTTTGAATATCACAAATTTGACTGCGTATATAACATTGCAGGCATAGCTCCGCTGCCTGACTGCCAGAGCAATCCGGCGGAGGCGGTTGACGTTAACACATTGGGGCTGGTTCATGTGCTGGAATGCGCAAGAAAAACAGGCGTTGGGCATGTGGTTCAGGCTTCAACAAACGCCATGTATGAAAACGAGACGGAGTTTCCCACCGTTGAGGGAAGCTTTGCCCCGCCGACGCTTATCTATCCCGGCACGAAATATTGCGCAGAACAGTTCTGCCGCAGCTTTGCCGAAACCTATGGAATGAACATCACCTGCCTGAGATTTGCCAATGTATACGGCCCTCATATAGACTGCCTGAGAAAGCAGCCGCCCTTTGTGGGCTATATGATTCGGGAGCTTTTCTTTGACAGGCAGCCGGAATTCCATTCAGACGGCAATCAGCGCAGGGACTATATTTATGTTGACGATCTGATTGAGCTTGCCATGAAGGTTGTTAATCGCAGGGGCTTTGATGCCGTTAATGTGAGCAGCAACAGCAACTACTCCGTGAGAGAGCTTTATGCCATTGCCAGCGAAATTATGGGAAAGAACATTGAAGCCAAATATTTCCCCAGCAGCCATTACTGGGAGAAATATCCGGAGCTATATGAGGGAGAATATAAAATCAAGTCTGAAATACTTGAGCATGAGGTTAATAAATATTCCCTCTGCGACAATTCCCATGCGCTGGAGATGTATGGCTGGGCTCCGAAGGTGGGCATCAGGGAAGGGCTTGAAAGAGTCATTAAAGACGAGACGGCAATGCTGGAGAGGCTGAAATGATTCACCTTGTTATGCCCATGGCCGGAAGAGGCTCCAGATTTGAAGGACACGGGGCAAAGCCCTACATTTCTCTTAACGGAAAGCCCTTTTTCTATTGGTCTGCCCAGTCGGTTTTGAAATTTATAAAGCCGGTTTCGCTGGATTTCGTGACGCTGAAGGAGCATAATGCCGAGGCTCTGATTAAAGAGTTCTATCCTGAGGCCCGGGTTCACGAGCTGCCGGAGGTTACTGCAGGCGCAGTTGTGACCTGCCTTGAAGGCTGCCGAAACATTAAAGACGATTACCCCGTTGTTTTCAATGACTGCGACCATATGTTTTCCTGCAGTGAATTTAACAGGGAAGAATTCGGCGATGCAGACGGCATTCTGCTCACCTTCGAGGCAAGCGAGCCCAAATACAGCTTTGTCTGCAAGGATGAAACCGGACGCATTACGGGAACGGTTGAAAAGCAGGCTGTCAGCAGCGAGGCTATCTGCGGATGCTACTGGTTTAAGAACGCTGCAGTCTTCCGGGAAGCAGCGGAGAAATATCTGAAATCCTGCAGCTACAGTGAATTTTTCATGAGCGGGGTTTATAATGTTCTGATTGAAGAGGGGAAAAAGGTTGTTTCCATGAAAACGGACTTCCATGTTCCCTTCGGCGTGCCTGCCGAATTTGAAGAGGCAAAAAATTCAGAACACTTCAGGGAGCTTGAATGATAAACGCTCTTTTGCTCATGGCCACGGTTACGCTTGTTGCGGCCGGGCACCTGATAAAGGTTAAAAGGTGGGGGCAGCTTGTCTCGGTTTATGAAACAGCTGACAGGGGCAGCCTCCTGCTGGCCCTTGCCATCGGGCATTCTCTCAATGCGATTCTGCCTGTGCGCCTGGGCGATGCGGTGAGGGTGATTTACTCAGGGAAGAGGATGAAAAACGGATATCCTCTCGCAATTTCAACGGTTTTTGCGGATCTCTATGTTGATCTGGTTAGCGTGGGCTGCATGTTTACGCTGCTCTCCGGCATTGGGAAGGGAGGAGAACAGCTCCGTTTTATTGCTCACCGCTATGAAATTGCGGTTCCGCTTCTGATTGCGGCAACGGTTCTGCTGGTTGTCTTCAGGAAGGGCTTTAAGAAAATTATTTTTGCAGCAGCCTCTCTTTTTAATGAAAAAATAGAATACGGAATACTGTATGTGGCCTATATGTGCATTGCATCTCTGAAGGACCTTATGCACAAGGTCAACAAAAAGACTTTTGTTCTGTTCACCTGCGGCATGTGGCTTTGCTACATTGGGGCATATATGATTTTTGCCGAGCTGATTCAGAATTTGGGCTTTGACTACAGCACCTCCCAGGTTTTCACAATCCTCTTTTCCCAGTTCAATCTCTACAGCATTGAAAAAGGACTTTTACCGCTCTGGTCTTCCTTCGTTCTGCTGCCGCTGGGCATATGCGCAATCATATCAATTTTCGGCATGCCCGTGAAAACAGAGAAGCAATATTACAAAATGCCCCTTCCGCAGATGACTGCAGCCGACCGCCTTGCATTTCTGAAAATCTATTATGCGGAGGAAAAAAGAGAGCATATTCAGACATATCTTGAAATCAACAGCGATGTTACCGTTCTTGAAGACAGCTCTGCCGGCTCAGAGGCCTCAACTCTTCTTGTTATGAAGGATGGGCACTTAATGTTTAGAAAGTATGCCTTCGACGAGGCGGGAAAAAAGCTTGCAGATCAGATTGACTGGATAGACAGCCATAGAGCCTCTGCAAGGCTCACGGAGATTGAAAACAGATATATTTCGGAAAAGGTTACAGTTTACGATATGCCCTGCTATCAGGACGGGGTTAATCTCTTCGAATATGTTCATATGGCGGACACCGATTCGAGCTGGAGCATTCTCCTCTCGGTGCTGGGCAGCCTTGAAGGCGGAATACACAAAGAAAACAGAAGACCTGCAGACAGGGAAGATGTCCGGGAATATGTTGAGAAAAAGGTTTTTGCAAACCTTGAGACAATAAAAAAGGCCATGAAGAGCTTTGAGGCAAATGAATTTGTCTTCATAAACGGAAAGCAGATGAAAACTCTTTCGCAGTATGGTCAGCTGTTTGAAGAGCTGGAGGAGGTTTTTTCGGAAGATGAGCGCAGCGAGATTCACGGCGATCTGACGATTGAAAACATTATTTGCCGGGGCCGGGACGACTGGTATCTTATTGACCCTAACACAGGGAACATTCTTTCATCGCCGTTTTTGGATTATGCCAAGCTGCTGCAAAGCCTTCACGGAAACTACGAATTTCTCAGAACAGTCAGAGAAATAAGCCTGAGAGAAAACAGCATCAGCTTCATGCTTGCAGGAAGCCGGGCCTATGCGGAGCTTTATGAAAAGTATAGGGAATATCTCAGGGAAAAGTTCAGCCGTGAGCAGCTGAGAAGCATTTATTGCCATGAGCTTGTGCATTGGCTGAGGCTTGTGCCCTATCAGATTAAGAAAGACGAAAAACGGGCAGCTGTTTATTATGCCGTTCTTTTAGAGGTGCTTAATGAGCTTGAAACTTGCTGTTTTTGACCTTGACGGGACTCTTTTTTCCACAAAGGAGGTTAACTACAGGGCATATAAGGAGGCCCTGGGAGAGCTTCCTCTGGACTATGACTTTTATTGCAAAGCCTGCAACGGGCAGAATTACAGGCAGTTTCTGCCGAAAATAGTTCCGGGAATTACGGAAGATGAAATGCAGCGCATACACGAGGCAAAGAAAAGGGCATATCCCAAATATCTGAAATATGCGGAGCTGAATGAAGAGCTGCTGAAAAATTTCCTTGAAATCAACGCTTTGGTAACAACTGCCTCAAGAAAGAATGCTGAAGACATACTCTCAGAATTCGGCCTGAAGGACAGCTTTGATTTTATTATAACCCAGGAGGACGTTGAAAACACAAAGCCCGACCCGGAATGCTTCCTTCTGGCTCTCAGCAGGGCCGGAGTGAAAAAAGAAGAGACAATTGTTTATGAAGATTCCGAACCCGGCTTTAAAGCAGCAGAAGCCGCAGGACTGAAATATGTTAAAGTGGAAGGCTTTAATTGAGGAAAAGATATAATCGAAGGTGTATCAGATATATTTTTTTGAGTAGACAGAGAGCAAATCCTTTTGCCGATAAGCGGGCGTTTATGAAAATGGGGATTGAATGAAGAGTAATTTAAAGCAAAATGCTGTTTTGAATATTGTTAGGACAAGCCTTTCCGTTATTGCTCCACTGATTACCTATCCGTATGTTTTGAGAGTTTTGGGCGTTGAAAATGTCGGTAAGGTATCATATGTTGCGTCAATTATCAATTATTTCATATTACTGGCAATGCTCGGAATTTCTACATATGCTGTTAGAGAGGGAGCAAAAATACGAAGCAATAAAGAGGCACTGAATCAGTTTTCCGGCGAAGTCTTAACGATAAATGTATGTTCCACGATTTTTTCGTATTTACTTCTGATTCTTGCAGCTGTATTTATTGAGAGATTAAAAGACTACAGGCTTTTGCTGTTTATACAATCCTTTGCAATTGTTTTTACAACATTCTCTGTTGATTGGATAAACACTATATTTGAAGATTTCCTGTTTATAACTGTAAGGACAATTGTATTTTACGCAATTTCCATAGTTCTTACCTTTGTTCTGGTTAAGAACAGCGCGGATTATTATCTATATGCGCTGATAAGCATAGTATCTTCCGGACTGGTTTGCGTTTTCAACTGGCTTTATTGCCGGAGATATGTTTCGATCAGGCTTGTTAAAAACCCAAACTGGAATAAGCATTTAAAGCAGCTGCTGATTCTTTTTGCAAACGGTTTAACAATTCTCATATATGTAAGCTTTGATACTACCATGTTAGGATGGATGGCGGGGGACTATTATGTGGGTCTATATGCGCTGCCCACAAAAATTTACACGGTATTAAAAAATCTGATGGTTGCAGTTTATTCAGTGGCTATTCCTCGATTAGCTGTGCTTTTGGGTGAATACAAATCGGATGAATTTAAATGTTTGTATACAAAGCTTTGGAAGTATTTAACTGTTCTGCTGCTGCCGGTCTGCATAGGTGTTGTCTGTACGGCGGGGGAAGTGGTATTGCTTTTTGGAGGCAGTGATTATTTTGAGTCGGCAACGGCACTGCGGATATTAGCTGTCGGTTTGATATTTGCCATATTCGGAGGCTTAGTTACGGCGTGCCTGAATGTTATAATCGGGAGAGAAAAGGATAATCTGACTGCTTCAATTTGGGGCGCAGTATTAAACTGCGGACTGAATCTGATATTGATTCCGATGTTTAAACAAAACGGAGCAGCATTCACCACATTGCTGGCGGAACTGTTTGTGTTTCTGTTTTGCTTTGCAAGGATTCCGGATAGAGCTAAGTATTTTGATTATGAAACGATTGCCAAAACATTGGTACATGCAGTGACGGGAACAGTAGTTATTGTTGGCATTTCATTTTTTGTTGATATATTAAATTTGCAGCCGATAATTTCATTGATAACAAAAATATTTGCTTCAGGCGCAGCATATTTTGGTATACTATATGCATTTCATGACAGTGTATTACAGGAAATGTGGTCCATTATTAAAGAAAAATTTTCAGCAAAAAAAAGCCGGAGTTATTAAACTTTTGGCATGAAATAAAAAGGGAAATAGGTTTACTGATGATTAATAAAAACAGACAGCAGATTAAGACAATTAATATAATCAGCGATGCCCTTATTGTGTTTGTCTCTTACCTGTTTGCCATGTGGGCAAGGTTCGGTCTTTTTAACGGCGTGAAAACAGTTGACCCCTTTGAGCTTAAATATTTAGCGGTCATTGCCGTTCTTTCGGTTATTATGGCGGTTGCATATCAGGCTTTTCACAGGAGCTACTGGGCCATGACTCTTGTTACAGCGGCAGGAACCCTTGGAGTTATGGCTGTGTTCTTCATTTTCAGAGTGACGGAATTTTCCCGCTGGTCACTGATTCTGTTTTTCGCCCTCGCTTCAGCGCTGGTTATAGGCAAGCATGCAGTGGGCCATAAGATGGTTTCAAGAAATGCCTCTCTTGGCTACGGGAAAAGAAAGGTGGCTCTGGCAGGCAGCGGGAAGCTTGCCCGGCAGTATGCGGAGGATGTGAAAAAACAGTTCCCGGATTACGAAATAGTCGAATTTGACGGCAACCCCGATGTTGACGAAATTGTTATTGCCCTTGAGCAGGATGAAGCCGGAAAGATTCCGGAGATACTCACCTTTGCAGACAAGGAGGGAATTTATGTTTCTCTCATTCCCTTTTACAGCGAGTTCATCCCTGCCCACCCTGAGATTGAGACTGTGGGCAAGAGCAAGCTGATAAATCTGAGGGCAACCCCCCTTGACAATATTGGGCTTGCGTTTATAAAGCGCAGCATTGATGTTATCGGTTCCTCTTTAATGCTGCTCTTTCTCAGCCCCCTTATGCTTGCCTGCATAATAGGAGTGAAGCTTTCAAGCCCCGGGCCTGTTTTCTTTAAGCAGGAAAGAGTGGGGAAGGACAAAAAGAATTTTTACATGCTCAAGTTCCGCTCCATGAGGGTTAATGCGGAGGAAAACACAGCCTGGTCAACCGATTCGGACCCGAGGAGGACGGCCTTCGGCTCCTTCATAAGGAAATACAGCATAGATGAGCTGCCACAGCTGATAAATGTGCTGAAGGGGGAGATGAGCCTTGTGGGACCAAGGCCTGAAATCCCCTTTTATGTGCATAAATTCAAAGAAACAGTTCCTCTTTATCTCGTGCGCCAGCAGGCAAGGCCCGGGATGACAGGCTGGGCCCAGATTCACGGCCTCAGGGGAGACACATCCATAGAGGCCCGAGTGGAATATGACATTTGGTATATTGAAAACTGGTCTGTCTGGCTGGACATAAAAATCCTGTTGGCAACCGTATTTAAAGGCAAATTCAAAAACGAGGAGAAATGATGCTACAGCAGCTTAAACGCCATCAGTTCCTTTTCGAGGAGCTGGTGAAACGGGATTTTAAAACCAAATATAAGGGAACTGTTCTGGGGGCTGCATGGAGCGTGCTCTCACCGCTGCTGCAGCTGCTCATTATGCGGCTTGTTTTCACCCACTTTTTCGGCACGACGATTGCACACTACACCACCTTCCTTTTCTGCGGGAATATTGTTTATAATTTTTTCAGCGAAGCCACAAGCCAGGGAATGATGAGCCTTGTGAACAATGCGCCCATATTCACGAAGGTTAATGTTCCGAAGTATATGTTTCTGCTGGCGAGAGATGCCCAGACATTTTTGAACTTTGGGCTTACGCTGATTGTTTTTATTGTTCTTTGCATGTTTGACGGGATATTTCCAAGCTGGCGCTGGTTGCTGCTGATATACCCCGTTGTTATGCTGCTGCTTTTTAATTTGGGCTGCGGGCTGGTGCTTTCGGCGCTTTATGTTTTCTTTCGGGACATGCAATATCTCTGGAACATATTTATTCAGCTTTTAATGTATATTTCCGCCATATTCTACGACATAGCCACATTCCCTGTTAAAATTCAGAATCTGTTTCTTCTTAACCCTGTTTATCTTTACATAAGATATTTCAGAAAAATCGTTATAGACATGGCGATTCCTTCAGTTGGCTTTCATGTTCTCATGCTTTTTGAGACAATGGTCCTATTAGCTGCCGGCGCGCTGATGTATAAAAAGTATAACACGGAGTTTTTATATTATGTCTAAATCGGTTGAATTAAAAAATGTGTCAATCAGATATAAAATCGGCGATTTTAAATATATAGGGCTGAAGGAATATGTTGTGCGCCGGCTTAAGGGCAATTACCGGGTTGAGGAGTTCTGGGCTGACAAAAACATCAGCTTTTCCCTTGAGGAGGGGGATATGCTGGGAATTATCGGCACAAACGGAGCCGGAAAATCCACATTGCTAAAGGCCATAACCGGAGTTATGGTTCCAACGGAGGGAGAAGTGGTTACCAACGGCCGCATTTCAGCCCTTTTGGAGCTTACCAGCGGCTTTGACGAAGACCTGAATGTGAAGGAAAATGCCTACCTTCGGGGAGCCATGCTGGGCTATACCCGGCAGTTTATGGACGAGAAGTATGATGAAATTCTTGACTATGCGGAGCTGCGGGAATTTGAAGACAGGGCCTTCAAGCAGCTGTCCTCCGGAATGAAGAGCAGGCTGGCCTTTGCCGTTGCCTCAATGGTTGAGCCGGACATTCTCATTCTTGATGAGGTTCTCTCTGTGGGCGACGGGGCGTTTCAGGAAAAGAGCGCAAAAAAAATGCGGGAAATCATACAATCCGGCGCAACAACCATATTGGTTTCCCATTCCCTTGAGCAGATCAGAGAGCTGAGCAACAAAATCCTTTGGCTGGACCACGGCAGGCAGATTGAGTTTGGCGAAGATGTTCAGGGCATCTGCAACAGGTATGAGGATTTTTTGAGCGGGAGGTATGTGCCGGCATGAAGGAAGAATATTCAATTCAGATTCAGGCAGTAATCTATAACAATTCAAAAAGAGCGCTCCTTAAATGTTTGGAGAGCTTCTCAAATGCTGTAATGGTTGCGGGGAACAAGGGCGTTAAAATTGGTGCCCGCTTTGTTTACGGAGATGCCTCTGAAAATGCGGCCTTTACTTCTGAAGAGCTTGAAGATTTAGAGAACCGGTTTAAGGAAACGCTCTCTTTTTCATACAAATTTTTTGGCTTTAACAGCGGCTTTGGAAAAGGGCAGAACATTCTGGCAGAAAACTGCCTTGCGGATTACATTTTAATAATTAACCCGGATATAATTGTTTCTCCAGATTTTTTCCTTGAAATAATGAAGCCCTTTGATGATGAAAAGGTTGGAGAGGTTGAGGCAAGGCAGTGCCCCATTGAGCACAATAAATATTATGCCACCAACACATTTGAAACCCAGTGGGCCTCCCTTGCCTGCTCAGCCGTGAGAACAGAGCTTTTCAAAAAGCTTAACGGGATTGACAGCGAATCCTTTTTCATGTATTGCGAGGATGTGGATTTTTCCTGGAGAATCAGGCGGGAGGGATATAAGGTTTTATATTGCCCTTCGGCCATGGCTTACCATGCGAAAAGGTATGACAATCTGGGGTATGTGGCGGCTTCTCGGACAGAGTTCTACCAAAGCAGACTTTCTGCTCTCGTGCTGGCATATAAATGGTCTAAAGACAGGGAGCTGAAAAAAATATATTTGAAAACGAAACTTTCTCCTGACAGCTGCTCCCAGGAGGCAGTGAGAGAGTTTGACAGAAGAAAATCAGCAAATTCTCTTCCTGAGCGAATTGAAGATTCAAATGATATTGCTGTGATATATGGGGAAGGCATTTATGCAAAGAACAGATTTCAATATTGATTTTGGCGCAATTCCGGAGGAAGCGCTGCTCAGGAAATATCTTGCGCCGGTTATTTCAGAGGAAATTAATAAACCCGACCCGGAAAGACCGTTTCTCAGCGTGATTATAAGGACGCAGGGAAAGCGGAACTCCTTGCTCAGAGAAACCCTGCTCTCCCTTGCCGGGCAGTCTGATGAGGATTTTGAAATAATCCTTGCCGGGCACAAGCTGAATGACCGGGATTTAACAGCCGTTGAAAATCTCGCTGCAGAACAGCCCCCTTTTTTGAGAGAAAAGATTAAGCTTTATAACTGCCTTGAAGAGGGCCGCTCGGCAATTTTAAATTACGCCTTTGAACATTCAAACGGAAGATATATTTCCGTTCTTGATGACGATGATTATGCCCTTGATAACTGGGTTGAAAAATTTCACGAGGCGGAGAAGGAGCATAACGGAAATATTTTTCATTCATATGCGCTCATCCAGAGCTGCGAAATGATAGAAAAGGAAGGAATAGGAGCTCCATGCACGATTGCTCGGCCGATAATTCAGCCCTGTGAGGATTTTGACTATCAGTGGCAGCTGATAAAAAACAAATGCCCATTCAACAGCTTTGCATTTCCCCGTTTTGTGTTCTTTGAGCTTGGAATGAGATTTGACCCGGAGCTTGAGGTTGTTGAAGATTGGGACTTTCTCATGAGAACAGTTGTATATGCCGGAGTTTATGACATCCGGGAAGTGACAACTGTTTACAGGAAGTTTATTAACAATGAAAATTCTCGCACAAATTCCAATAACAGGATTTGGGAAAATAATGAGAAGAAAGTGAGAAACAGGCTGGCGGATTATTATTGTCCGCAAAAAAATGCAATATCAGTTAGTAATTCCGAAAATATAACAACGAGGAAAGAAACAGAGCCTGACTTCAGACAGATGGCCGGAAGAATGGGAGTTAAGAATGCTTTCCTGATTTTCAAAAGCGCAATTAAAATTTATCTTTCAAAGAGCTGCTCAGAAGCAAGGCGCATAATACAAAGAAAAGTATTAAACTATAAAGCAAAAAAAAGTAAATGAAATGTTGTTGTAAACCGAAAAAATTGATTACGGCTACTCCGGGGAATTCAGCCCGGTGAAGCTTTTGGAATTGCTATGAAGCTTGGCGCATGCGTTGTTCTTTATGAAAAGAACGAGAAAATTTTAAACAATATAAACACATATCTGCCCTTCTGCGAGAGCGTTGTTGCAGTTGACAACGGGAACAATCCCGTTGAAGGAGAGGGAATTGTGTATATATCCATGGGAGGCAACTGCGGAGTTGCAGCGGCCCTCAACAGGGGGCTGAAGACTCTTGAAGAGCTGGGCTGTGATGTTGCGCTCACCATGGATGATGACAGCTGCTTCCCTCTTGAGCTGGCTGAGGAAATTCTCCCTGTGGTTGAAGAAGAACTGAAAACTCACAGCATTGTGGGGATGAACTTCAACTATTTTCCTGAAATCAGGGGAAAAGTGGTGAATAAAACGAAATTCTGGCTTACTTCCGGGAATTTCGTTAAAATAGACGCATGGAGGGCTGCCGGCGGCTATAAGGAGGAGCTTTTCATTGACTATGTGGACTTTGAATTCTGCTTCAGAGCAGGAAGAGTCTGTTATCTGAGAGATTATTCCATAAGCCACAAAATCGGCAATCCCATTGAATTCAGGCTTTTCGGGAAAAGCTTTCATGCAATGAATCATTCCCCCTTGAGGGATTACTACCGTTTCAGAAATTCCAGATATCTTGCAAAAAAATATATGGGGGCATTTGCAGCTGAATATGCAAAGGAGCTTTTCTGGCAGCTGCCTAAAATGCTTATATTTGAAAAAAACAGAAGAGAAAAGCTTAAAATGATTAAGCGCGGCCTTAAAGATGCAGGAAAGGGCAGGCTCGGAAAATATGAAGAAGAGATTTCTTAAAATCTGCATAATGGTTTTCCTTTCCACGCTGCTGTGCCAGCTGGGAATGTATGTTATGTGCCTTCCGGAGGGAAGCGTTATGCATATGCCCAGCGTGGGGAACACAGCAGTGATTGGAATTACGGCCTTTATAATGGCCGTTGTGACCGAGCTTATACTGAACAACATAGTGAAATATAACGGAAGAACGGCGGCCTGGTTTGCCCTTGCAGGAGCTTTGCTGCTTGCAGTTACCATCAGCAGTCTTCTTCACCCTCTGCAGTCTTCGGAAGGTTTGCTTGCCTTCAGATATCCGAGCCTTGCAGTGCTCGCCTTCGGGATTATCTGCTGTGAACTGTTTTCAAGAAGATTTAAGCCGGATTTTCGCCATATGTTTAGAAAGCCGGACTTAAAAACGGAAGAAGCGGCATTTGCGTCGATTGCTGCAGCCTTCGGAATTGCGCTCTGTGTTTTCCTTCCGGCAGACACCATGATAAGCTGGGACGACACAACCCATTACTGGAACACAGTATATTATTCCCAGGGGATATATACCGTTTTTGACGAGGCCGATACAACTCTGTTTTACCGCTGGGATGATGAAACGGCTCCCGCCCTCACAAAGGAGGAGAAACAGGAGCTCAAAGCGGTTTTGCTTGAAAAGGAAAATAACGGAACCCTTTATGTTGAAGGAGATGTTTTTGCCTTCAGGCTTAACAGAGTCGGATATCTGGGGCCGACAGTGGGCATATGGCTGGGTCAGCTTTTGAAGCTTGGAATACAGGGGAGACTTACTCTTGCAAGAGTCTGCTCACTTGCGCTATATATTGCTGTTATCTGTCTGGCCATGAAGCAGCTTAAAAGGGGAAAAACCGTTCTTGCGGTTGTGGCTCTTGCGCCGTCTGTTATCATGAGCACGGCCTGCCTCAGCTATGACGCATGGCTGTTTTCTTTTGTTTCCCTTTCCTTTGCCTGCTTCTTTGGGGAGCTCCAGCGGCCTGAGGAAAAGCTGACAAAAAGAGCGATAATCATGATGCTGGGTGCAATGCTTATAGGCTGCTGGACGAAGCCCCCCTATATCATTCTTATCCTCGCACTTTTGTTTATGCCGAAGGAAAAATTCGCCTCAAGGAAGCAGAGAAAGCTTTATTATTGGGGGATAATCTTCTGCATATTCTTTGCCCTGTGCTGCACCTATCTCATGACCTTTATGGACGGAGGACTTGAAGACAGCCGGAGCGGGAACGAGATTGATGCTGTTGGGCAGCTTCTTTTCATACTGCAGAATCCTCTGGAATTTTTGAAGGTTCTCTTCAATTTCAATCTGTCATATTTCGCCCCCTCAAACTGGGGAAGGTATCTGACGGACTGGGCATATATAGGCTCAACAAATGCTTTCCCGCTCCTCCTTGCAGCGCTGGCGCTTGCCGCCTTAGCTGACGGGAGAGATGAGAATTCAGCCTTGGCAAAAAAGCCCCTTATTCGCCTTTGGGGAATTGCAGTGCTTTTTATTATGGCGGAGGCAACTGCATTTGTTTTCTATCTGAGCTTCTCTTCTGTGGGTTCAGCTGTAATAGAGGGCTGCCAGCTGCGCTACAGGCTGCACATGCTTTTCCCCCTTATCATGTTCCTTCTTTCAGATGCGTTTCCTTCAAAACCCCAGCTTAAGCTTAAACACCCTGCATATGCAGCGTGTATTCTCAGCTTCGGAATAAATTTATATAGTCTGGTGATATCGGCATGAGCATTTCTCTTATAATCCCAACAATGAATGCGGAGGAGTTCATTGAGCCCCTCTTTGAAGCGCTTGATGCGCAAACCCTTAAGCCGGATGAGATATTGATTGTTGACTCCTCCTCTGAGGACGGAACCCTTGAGCTTTGCAGAAAGCATGAAAGAGTTGAAGTTATAAGCATAAACAGGGAGGAGTTTGACCACGGCAGAACCCGGGACATGGCAATTCGCCGGGCAAAGGGAGACTTAATCCTTTTTCTCACTCAGGACGCAGTTCCGGCAGATGAGCATTACGTTGAAAATCTCACAGCGCCGCTAATTAAGGGCCTTGCTGCCATAGCCTCAGGAAGGCAGCTGCCCAAGGCGGATGCAAGGCCGGCTGAAAAGCTGGTGAGAGCCTTTAACTACCCGGAGATTAGCTTCATAAGATCTGAGGAGGACCTTCCAAGGCTTGGAATTAAAACCTTCTTTTTCTCCGATGCCTGCTCGGCTTATAAAAAAGAGGTTTATCTTGCTCTCGGAGGCTTTGATTACCCGGTTTTAACCGACGAGGATCTGTTTTTTGCGGCAAAGCTCATTTATGCAGGAGAAAAAATTGCCTACTGCGCAGATGCGGCTGTGTATCATTCCCACAATCTCTCCCTGAAGGAGCAATATAGAAGAAATTACATTCAGGGGGTTGAATTTAAAAGGCATGAGGAGCTGCTGAAAAACGTTTCCCTTGAGAGCGAAGGCTTTAAAATGGTGAAATATGTGCTGAAGGGCCTTATTAAAGAAGGAAAAGCGCTTTGCGCAATAGGCTTTTGCTTTGACTGCGCCGCAAGATTTCTGGGCAGCAGGGCAGGGAGAAGATAGAATGAAAATTTCTGTATGTCTTGCCTCATATAACGGGGAAAAGTATATACGCGCTCAGCTTGAGAGCATACTCTCACAGCTTCCGGAGGATGGAGAGCTCATTGTTTCAGACGATGGCTCTAAGGATTCAACTCCTGAGATTGTCTCCTCCTTCAAGGACGAGAGAATAAAATTTGTGGCCGGCCCCCAAAAGGGAGTTGTGAAAAACTTTGAGCATTTAATATCTGCGGCAGAGGGCGATATAATTTTCCTTTCAGACCAGGACGATGTTTGGGAAGGCAACAAGCTGGAGAAGGTTTTGAAATGCTTTGAGGGCAGCAGCTGCCTCTGCGTTCTTCATGATGCCGAGGTGACGGATGCCAATCTGGAGACAGTTATTCCTTCCTTTTTCGTTTGGAGAGGCGTTCATCACGGGGTTATAAACAACATACTGAAAAATTCCTACACAGGCTGCTGCATGGCCTTCAGGAAGGAGCTGAAGAAGAGCATTCTGCCCTTTCCGGAAAACATTGAAATGCACGACTGGTGGATAGGCCTTGTTTCGGAAAAGCTGCGGGCTTCATGTTTCCTTGAAGAAAAGCTTATAAAATACAGACGCCACGGGGAGAACACAAACTCCCTTGAAGGCTACCCGCTTAAGAGAAAAATTGAAAACAGAATTACCTTCATTAAGGCAGTGATTGGATGAGAAGAGGGGGTCTAAGCTCCAAGCTGCAAGCTGCAAGCTACAAGGAGACGAGGGTTACGAGTAGCCATGGGCGAAATTTATTTAAATAGTTTTTGCAGAGCAAAAAATATATAGGTTAGATAAAATAGTTCTTGCAATTAATTCCGGAATGTGCTATATTATTCGGGCAAACAAATCCGGGTGTAGCGCAGTTGGTAGCGTGCTTGAATGGGGTTCAAGAGGCCGGAAGTTCGAATCTTCTCACTCGGACCAAATCCTTGTTCTTAGGAACAAGGATTTTTCAATATTAAAGCAATTCAGGAGAATAAAATGGAAATAATAGAATTAAAAGAAAGCATCCTTGAAGACAACGACAAGGATGCAGAGCTTCTGAGGCAGAGCCTGAAAGAAAAAGGAACCTGCCTGCTCAATCTCATGTCTTCCCCCGGCTCCGGGAAAACAACCACCCTCCTTGCCCTTAACAGGGCCTTTGCAGGCAGGATAAAATGGGGAGTTATGGAAGCAGACATTGACAGTGATGTTGATGCAAGAACCATGCAGGAAAACGGAGTGCCGGCAATTCAGCTTCACACAGGGGGAATGTGCCACCTGGATGCAGACATGACCAGGCAGGGCATAACAGCCTTCAACAGAGAGGATCTTGAGCTTATTGTTCTTGAAAACATCGGTAATCTTGTGTGCCCCGCTGAGTTCGACACAGGAGCTGCAATTAACATGACCATACTGTCGGTCCCGGAGGGGGACGATAAGCCGGCTAAATATCCACTTATGTATGAAAGCTGCCAGATTCTCGTGGTGAATAAAATTGACACGATGCCTGTGTTCGATTTTAATAAGGAATTCATGGAGAGCTGCGCAAAAAAGCTGAACCCTGAAATTGAGATTTATTACATCTCTGCCAAAACAGGAGAGGGCGTTGAAGCGCTGGCAGATGCCCTTGTGAAAAAAGTGAAGGAATGGAACAGATAATGGCTAATGTGAGAGTTATTGAAATAGGCGAGTCAATATATGCCGAAAACAACAAATCTGCAGCAGTTATACGCAAAAAAATGAGCGAGCAGGGGACCCTGTTTCTCAACTTCATGTCCTCCCCCGGCTCAGGGAAAACAACCACCCTTTGCACTCTCATAAACATGCTTAAGGGCAGACTGAAGATTGCCGAAATGGATGTTGACATTGAGTCTTCTCTTGACGCCCAGAGGGTTGCCGACATGACAGGGGTCCCATCCCTTCAGATTCACAACGGAGGCCTTTGCCACATTGATGCAGACATGACCGAGCGGGCTCTCAGGGAATATGACACAAAGGGTCTTGATCTTCTCATACTTGAAAACATTGGTAATCTTGTGTGCCCTGCCGAGTTCGATACAGGCGCTCACAAAAATGTTACCATACTCTCCGTTCCGGAGGGAGATGACAAGCCCCTTAAATATCCCCTCATGTATCAGGCAAGCAATGTTGTGCTGATAAATAAAATCGACACAATGGACTATTTCGATTTCGACATGGAAAAGGCCAGGCAGAGAATCCTTAAGCTGAACCCGCTGGCAAAAATATTCCCCATAAGCGCAAAAACAGGGGAAGGCTTTGAGGAAGTCTGCAGCTGGATTTTTGAAGAGCTGGAAAAGATAAGAGCATGAGAATGAGAAAAAAACCCAATCTTGAAAAAAGAATGGGTTTGTGCAGCGAGCTGCTGCTTGAGGAAAACTGGAGACAGGAGCAGACAGATTTCAAAGAGCTGTGGCTTGAGCTTGGCTGCGGCAAGGGCAGCTTCACTGTGAAAACCGCGGGGGCAAATCCGGATGCGCTGATTGTTGCCATTGAAAAGGTTGAGAGCGCAATGGTTATGGCAATGGAGAAAGCCAAAGAGGAGAAGCTTGCCAATGTGAGGTTTGTAAACGGAGATGTGAGAGGCATTAATGAGCTTTTCAAAGAGGGAGAGGCTTCAAAGCTGTTCATTAACTTTCCCGACCCCTGGCCCAAGAGCAGAGACGCAAAATTCCGCCTTACATCTCCGGGCTTTCTGAGAAGGTATTCTTTGGCGCTTAAAGAGGGAGGGGAGCTGCTCTTCAGAACTGACAATCTTCCCCTTTTTGATTGGTCCCTTGAGCAGCTTGAAAAAGAGGGCTGGAGCCTGGTTTCCGTTAATAATGACGCAGACAACGAGATTAAAACAGACTACGAAACAAAATTTTTTGCAGAAGGCATTAAAATCAACATGCTTTGCGCAAAGAAAAACGTGAACACCAAATCCTTGAAGGACGGAGAGACTGAAAGACTCAGAAATGCGGCTCTTTCAGATGCAAGATTGAAATGAGATTTATTTCCTGGAATGTAAACGGGCTGCGCGCAGCCGTTGGAAAGGGCTTTGAAGACATTTTCTATGCTCTTGACGCTGACTTTTTCTGCCTTCAGGAGACTAAGCTTCAGGAGGGGCAGATTGCGCTTGATTTGCCGGGCTATGAGCAGTACTGGTGTTATGCGGAGAAAAAGGGCTACTCCGGAACGGCGATTTTCACGAAGCACAGCCCTCTTTCGGCTTCATATAACATTGGCGTTGAGGAGCATTCCCATGAAGGGCGATCAATAACTCTTGAGTATGAAAGCTTCTTTCTTGTTTGCGTATATACGCCTAACTCCCAGGATGAGCTGAAACGCCTTGATTACCGCATGGAGTGGGAGGATGCTTTCAGAGAATATCTGCTGGAGCTCAAATTAAAAAAACCGGTTATAGTCTGCGGTGATTTGAACGTTGCCCATGAAGAGATTGACCTTGCAAATCCAGACAGAAATCATAATAACCCAGGTTTTTCGGATCAGGAGAGGGAGAAGTTCGGAGAGCTGCTTGCTTCCGGCTTCACCGATTCCTTCAGATATCTCCATCCGGAGGAGCAGAAATATTCCTGGTGGTCCTACAGGATGAAGGCCAGGGAAAGAAATGTGGGTTGGCGCATTGACTATTTTCTGGTTTCGGATTCCATCAACAATAATATTAAGGCAGCAGATATACACAATGAAATCTTCGGCTCTGACCATTGCCCGGTCCGTTTGGATTTAGAGCTGTGAAAATCGGGACCGTTGAAATTAAAGGAAAACTGACTCTTGCGCCGATGGCAGGAGTCAGCGATTTTGCGTTCCGGGAAATATGCGCACGGCAGGGAGCGGCCCTGAGCTGCACGGAGATGATTTCTTCAAAGGCTCTTGTGTTCGGAGACAAAAAGACAGAGGAGCTAATGTATATTTCTCCCAATAATCACCCCTGCGCCCTTCAGCTTTTCGGCCATGAGCCGGACATAATGGCGGAGGCGGCCAAAATCGCCCTGGAAAAATCAGAGGCAGACATGATAGACATTAATTGCGGCTGCCCGGTTGGAAAAATAGTTAAATCGGGAGACGGCTCCGCTCTTATGAAAGCCCCGGAGCTGGCGGCTGAAATTGTTGAAAAGGTGAGCAATGCAGTTAATGCTCCGGTGACCGTTAAATTCAGAAAGGGATTTGACGGGGGAAGTGTTAATGCGGTTGAATTTGCCAGGCTGATGGAACAGACCGGGGCTGCCGCTGTTGCGGTGCACGGGAGAACGAGAGCTCAGATGTATTCAGGCCGGGCCGACTGGGACATTATAAAGGAAGTAAAAAAGGCTGTTTCAATACCGGTTATTGCAAACGGCGATGTGTTTTCAAGGGAGGATGCTGAGCATATCCTTAACTATACCGGCGCAGATTTAGCCATGGTTGGAAGGGGCTCCTTTGGAAACCCCTGGATTTTCTCGGAAAAAGAGCTTCCGCCCTTGGACGAAAGAATGGATACGGCCCTTGAACACATAGAAATGCTCGCCGAAAGGCGGGGAGAGAGATATGCCTGCCTTGAAGGAAGACATCTTACCGGCCATTATCTTCACGGAGTTCGGGGAGCCTCATATTACAGGCAGCAGATTGTTAAAATTGAGAGCCTTGAACAGTTCAGAAAATTGATAAAAGATATAAAGCGCGACTTGCAATAGAACGCATAATTGTGATATAATATCACGATTTTTATTTGAATAAATGAGGTTATTCCTTTGAAAAAGAACAAAATATCAAACAATGTTATAAGGCGTATGCCAAGATATCTGCGCAAGCTGAATGAGCTGAGTGAAAGGGGAATTTCAAGAGTATCCTCCTTTGAGCTTGGTGAACAGCTGGGCTTCACCCCTTCCCAGATCAGGCAGGATTTCAGCTGCTTCGGTGAATTCGGCCAGCAGGGCTATGGCTATAATGTTCAGGAGCTTAAAAGCCACATCTCCCAGATTCTGGGGATGGACAAAGGCTTTACCGCCGTTTTAATAGGCGTTGGGCACATAGGTCATGCGCTGATGGAGAATTTCTGCTTTTCAGAGTGGGGATTTAATCTTGCCATGGCATTCGACATTAACGAGAATATAATAGGCAAAGAAATCGGCGGAATTCAGGTTTCCCATGTTGAGGGCCTTGCAGACTATATTAAAACCAACAAGGTTGACATGGCAGTTCTTGCGGTTCCCCAGTCTGCAGCAGTTGCCGTTACCAAAACACTGACAGACAACGGAGTTAACGCAATCTGGAACTTCACCAACATGGAAATAACCGAGCCCGGCAGCCCGGTTATAGTTGAGAACATCCATTTTTCAGACAGTCTTCTCTCTTTAGGCTATTACATTTCAGAGAGCAGGGACTGAATGAAGGGCGATACGATTGCTGCAATTGCAACAGGGCAGCAGCTGAGCGCAATCGGAATAATAAGAATTTCCGGGCCGGATGCCGTTGATGCGGCAAACCGGCTTTTTTCTCCGCTGAACGGTAAAAGACTCTCCGAATCAGAAGACAGGAAGCTTATATATGGGAGGCTGAAGGATACCTCCGGCAGACTGCTTGACATGTGCCTCTGCACAGTGAGCCATGCCCCCGATTCCTACACCGGAGAAGATACGGCTGAATTTCAGTGCCACGGGTCACCGGCGGTTCTGAGAGCCGTTATGGAGGCTCTGTTTGAGCTTGGAATCAGGCAGGCCGGGCCGGGGGAGTTTACGAAGAGGGCTTTTGTTAACGGGAAAATGGACCTGGTGAGCGCTGAAGCTGTTGCAGACCTTGTTGATGCCCAAACCGTTGATGCCGCACAAAATGCTGCAGGGCAGCTCTCAGGCGCAATTTCGGGAAAAATGGAGGGCATATATTCAAAGCTTTCAGACATGTGCTCCCATTTTCATGCGGTTCTCGATTACCCCGATGAAGACATTGAAGACTTTGAAATTGAAAGCTACAGGCAGGAGCTGGAGAGCTCTGCAGAAGCCTTGGAGAGGCTGCTTTCAACTGTGAACAGCGGCCGGATTTTAAAAGAGGGAATAAGCACTGTTATTGCAGGAAATCCCAATGCAGGAAAGAGCTCTCTGCTCAATGCTCTTCTGGGCTATGACAGAGCCATAGTAACTCCGGAGGCCGGCACAACCAGAGACACAATTGAAGAAAAGGTCAAGATAGGGAATCTTGTTCTCAGACTCACGGACACGGCAGGGCTCAGAGAAACCTCAAATGAGGCAGAGAGACTGGGGGTTAAAAGAAGTCTTGATGCCCTTAACAATGCCGAGCTTGTTATTAACATTATAGACGGCACAACTGACGATGAATCTCTTGGGGGCAACTGCCTTGTTGTTTATAACAAATGCGATCTTCCCGGCTTTAAGGGGGGAGAAATAAACATAAGCGCAAAAACAGGAGAGGGAATAGAGAAGCTGAAGGAAAAAATTTCTGAGCGGTTCCCCATGCCCTATAATCCTGCAGGAGAAATACTCACTAATTTGAGGCAGGCGGAAGCAGTTAAAACCGCTCATGAATATATGCTTTCCGCCATTGAAGCGCTGAAAACCGGCGCAACTCCAGACATTGTGCTCACTGAAGCTGAGGGAGCGATGAATGCGATTGCGCAGCTTACAGGCAGGAAAATCCATGAAGACATTACAAACAGAATATTTTCCCGCTTCTGCGTTGGAAAATGAAAACCACCGGTTGAAAAACCGATGGTTTTTTAATTCGCTTATTCAAGCTCGAAGGAGCCGGTGTAGAGCTGGTAGTAAGTGCCCTTCTGTTCAAGAAGCTTTTCGTGATTGCCCCGTTCGATGATTCTGCCGTGGTCAAGAACCATAATCACATCGGCATCCATGATGGTTGAGAGCCTGTGGGCAATAACAAACACGGTTCTGCCCTCCATGAGCTTGTCCATGCCCCGCTGAACAACTATCTCAGTGTGGGTATCGATTGAGGAGGTGGCCTCGTCGAGTATCATTACAGGGGGATCGGCAACGGCTGCTCTTGCTATTGCTATGAGCTGTCTCTGCCCCTGAGAAAGATTTGCCCCGTTGTTAACAAGCTCTGTTTCATATCCCAGCGGAAGTCGGGTTATGAAGTCGTCTGCGCCTGCAAGCTTTGCTGCGGCTATGCACTCATCATCGCTTGCATCAAGGCGGCCGTAACGTATGTTTTCCATAACGGTTCCGGTGAAGAGGTTTGTGTCCTGAAGGACAATTCCCAGTGAACGCCGAAGGTCAGGCTTTTTGATTTTGTTTATGTTTATGCCGTCATAGCGAATCTTTCCGTCTGCAATGTCATAGAAGCGGTTGATGAGATTTGTGATGGTTGTCTTGCCGGCTCCTGTTGCGCCAACAAAAGCAACCTTCTGCCCGGGCTCTGCATACACAGAGATGTCGTGGAGAATTTCCTTGCCCTCTTCATAGGAGAAATCCACATTAACCATTCTCACATCGCCCTTAAGCTCAGTGTAGGTTAAGGTACCGTCTCCGTGGGGATGCTTCCAGGCCCAACGGCCTGTGCGCTGGGAGGTTTCGCTTATTTCACCGTTTTCGGAAATTTCGGCATTGACAAGGGTTACATATCCGTCATCCTCTTCTGAGGGCTCATCTATGAGCTCAAACACCCGTTCTGCGCCTGCTGAAGCCATTACAACGGAGTTGAGCTGCTGGCTCAGCTGGTTGCAGTTTCCGGTGAACTGGCGCACAAGACCGAGGAAGGGAACAACAACAGTTATGTCAAGAGGGAGGCCCGAAAGGCTGAGATTCTTAACTCCGGAGAGTATGCAGATACCTCCCACAAGAGCAGTGACAACATAGAGTATGTTTCCGATGTTTCCGAATATGGGACCGAGGGTATTTGCATAGGCATTGGCGCGCCAGGAGTCTTCATATAAAGCATCATTCACTTTATCAAAATCCGAAACGGACTGCTGCTCATGGCAGAATACCTTCACAACCTTTTGCCCGGTCATCATTTCCTGGATGAAGCCCTCGGTTTTTGCAATGCTTTTCTGGCTGCGAAGGAAGTATTTTGCGCTTCCGCCGCCCACCGTTTTGGTTACATACAGCATTCCTATAACAGCAATGAGGGGAATGAGCGCAAGCCAGACTGAGAAATAAATCATCATGAAAAACGCAACTGTTATAACCGCAACGGCTCTTAAAAGGGAGGGAATTGCCTGGGATATGAGCTGGCGAAGGGTATCAATGTCGTTTGTGTAGTGGCTCATGATGTCGCCATGCTTGTTTGTGTCGAAATATTTTACGGGAAGATCCTGCATGCCGTCAAACATTTCCTGCCTGAGTTTGTTGAGGTAGCCCTGAGTTATAATGGCCATAAGCTGGGACTCAACAGTTATGGAGATGAAGGCCAGAACATAGAGGATGATGAGAATTGTGAGATAGTGGAATATTTCAGGCTTTGCTGCAGCCCAGTTTCCGCTTTCATACCAGTTTTCAATGGATGTGAGTATATTCTGGGTGAAATATGTGGGTATGGCGGAAACAACAGCGGTGAAGAGAATCAGGAGGAAGGATATGGGGGCCATCTTAGGATAGTATTCAAAGAGCTTTTTGGTTGCCCTTATGAGGGACTTTAAAGAGCCGGGTGAAGGTTTTTTATTCATCAAAGTCACCTCCGTTCATCTGCTGCTCATAAGTTTCTCTGTATATTTCGCAGGTTTCAAGAAGCTCTTCATGTTTTCCGAGGGCAGAAATGCTCCCGTTTTCCATGACAATTATCATGTCTGATTCCATGACAGAGGCAACACGCTGAGCGATTATAATTTTTGTTGTTGAAGGAATGAATTTACTGAAGCCCTTTCTTATGAGAGCATCTGTTTTCATGTCTACAGCGCTGGTGGAATCGTCAAGAATGAGGATTTTGGGCTTTTTCAGGAGCGCTCTTGCAATGCAGAGCCTTTGCTTCTGTCCACCGGAGACATTTGCCCCTCCCTGCTCAATGAACTTTTCATAGCCCTCGGGGGAGGCATCGATGTAATCCTTAACCTGGGCAAGAGCGCAGGCCTCAGCAATCTCTTCGTCGGTTGCATCGGGATTTCCCCAACGGAGATTTTCCTTTATGGTTCCGGCGAAAAGAAGGTTTTTCTGAAGAACAACGGAAACCGCATTTCTCAGAGAATCAAGATCGTAATTGCGGACATCTACACCGCCCACCTTAACGCTTCCCTTGCTCACATCATAGAGCCTGGGGATGAGCTGAATAAGAGTTGTTTTGCTGGAGCCTGTTCCGCCGAGAATGCCAACTGTCATCCCCGACTCAATATTCAGATTAATATCTGAAAGAGCATATTTTTCGGCGTTTTCCGAATATTTGAAGGAAACATTCTCAAATGTAATGCTTCCGTCCTTAACCTCGAAGATCGGGTTTTCCGGATTAACGATGGCCGGTTTTTCGTCGAGAATTTCGCAAATTCTCGATGCGCTTTCTGCGCTCATTGTGAGGATAACATATATAGCGCCGAACATCATGAGGCTCATGAGAACCTGCATTCCGTAGGTTGTCATGGCGGAGAGCTGACCAACGTCAATAGTCTGCCCCCTGCCGGTGATTATCATGCGGCTTCCAACGGCATATACGAACACCATGTTGAAATACATGCAGAACTGCATGAGAGGGGTGTTTATGGCAACAATACGCTCTGCGCGGGTGAAGTCGTTCTTAATATTGTCTGAGGCGGTGTTGAATTTTTCTTTTTCAAAGTCTTCTCTGGCAAAGCCCTTAACAACCCGGATTGCTCTCACATTTTCTTCAATGGATTCATTCAGTCTGTCATATTTCCGAAATACAGACCTGAAGGCGGGCATGGCATTTTTTGCCACAAGATAAAGGCCGCAGCCCAGCACCGGAACCACAACAACAAAGGTCATTGCAAGCATGCCGCCCATTCTGAAGGCCATTATAACGCAGAATATGACCATGAGCGGGCAACGGATGGCAGTGCGGATTATCATCATGAAGGCCATCTGAACATTTGAAACGTCAGTTGTCATTCTGGTGACGAGGGAGGCCTCTGAAAATTTGTCTACATTTTCAAAGGAGAAGCTCTGAATTTTCTCAAATATGTCGTGACGGAGATTTTTGGCAAAGCCGGAGGAGGCTTTTGAGCAGGTGTAGGCCGCAATTGAGCCGCAGGCAAGGGATATGACAGCCATCACAAGAAGCTTCAGTCCGATTTTAATAATCTCACTCATCGGGTCTGAGGCCTTGATCCCATTAACCAGATTTGCGGTTATGAAGGGAATAAACACCTCCAAAAACACCTCGGCCACAATAAAAATTAATGTTAGGATTGTAACATTTTTGTATTCTCTGATACTTTTTGAAAGTTTCTTAATCATCTATAGTTTCCTGCATTCAAGATAATATCGTTTGTCGGCTGCCTGCCCGATGGAAAAGCTTTTCTTAGGGTAGGGGCCGAATTTTCTCACATGGTCAAAAAGCTCATCCTTCTTCAAAGGCGGAAGGAGTATGGATATGCAGCCGGGCTGCTCACCAAACCTTGCAGCGGTTTCATCGCCGTGGATATAATCAATGCAGCCGCCGTGGGCAGCAACATAGTTCCTGCAGTATTCGTCGCAGGAGGAGATTATTTCGGCATAGTTAGAGCAGCGGCTGAAATCAATTTTATGATGGAAGGCTGAATCCGTGCTGAAAATGACCCTGTGAATAGGTTCAAAAACTATTGAATCATCTCTTATGTCCAGCAGTTCCACAAGAGCATGCCCGTCACCGCAGAGCCTTGCTGCGGCGAGAGAATGGTTGCCGTCCCCTATGGCAGCGCTTTTTACGAGACTGCCGTCTGCTTCGGCAAGCCAGCCCTGAATGTGCCCGCCTCCGGAGTTGAGCTCAAAATCATAGAGAAGCTCGCCTTTTTCAACAGAGGAAAAAACGTTGTCCTCAGTGAAAACGAGGGCATGGGGCATTTCAAGGGGGGCTTCCTTCCTGATGGCAATGCGGGGAGGCAGCCTGTCGCTCACAACGCCTTCAGTTGCAAGCACATCCCCGTTAAGGTCTAAGAGACCTATGAGACCGCGCCTGACTGCGCCGCTGCTGAGGGTCCTCTCAATGTAGATGAAGGAGTCTTTCAGGCAACGGAAAACGCCATCGTTAATATAGCGGAGCATGCAGGCGTTTTCCTCTCCGGCCTTTCTGCCGAGGGGGAGATAGGCCTCCGGGAGCATCATGCGCAATGTGCTGGGAGCGTTACCAATGTAATCGCTCAGCCTGTCCCAGTATTCCGGTTCAGAGGTGTGCTGATCACAAGCGATAACGCTCCATTTTGGCATATCAATTCCCTTTTGGGGAATGAGTATATCTGTTTTTTTGAACAGGGAATTCAATTAATTATTGAATTTGCTCAAGATAGTCCACAATCTTTTCGACTGTGGTGAGACAGGCTGCGTCTTCGTCGGAAATCTGTATGCCGTAGGTATCCTCCAAAGCCATAATGAGTTCGACAATGTCGAGAGAATCTGCGCCGATGTCATCAATGAGGTTGGTGTCCATCGTGATGGAATCGGGATCAATTTCGAACTGGTTTGCAAGAGTGTCTCTGACTGTTTCGAATATCATGTTTACCCTCCTAATTCAGGCCCATTCCTTAACTTTGGGCTTTTTTGTCTGTGATTCTGCAGGGGACTGAGATTTTTCTGTTTTTATCGGGGTAACAACAACCCGTCTGTTAGGCTCCTCTCCGGAGGAGGCTGTTGTAACGCCCTCATAATTCTGAAGAGCAGTGTGAATAACATGCCGCTCATATGAATTCATGGGCTCCAAAGCCATGCTGCGCTTATATTTTATGGCTTTTTCAGCCATTTTTTCAGCAAGCTTTGTGAGAGAGTCCTCGCGCTTTGCGCGATAGGATTCGGCATCGATGTTGATGTGGCTGCGCTTATCATTGCCATGATTCATTGCATAATTTGTTAGATGCTGGATGGCATCAAGGGTCTCGCCGCGTCTGCCTATAACAGAGCCTATGCCCTTGCCTGAAAGATTAACATCAATTCCGCCTCCGCTGCGGGAAGAAATCTCTATGTTTGCCTCAACATTCATGTGCTCAAAGAGACCTTCAAGGAAGGAACGAATTGCGGCATATTCCGCATTTTCTTCAACCTTGCTGACAGGAGGCTTTTTATCCTGCTTTGTTTGAGATGAATGCTCGGATTTGACTGAAGACTGCTTTTCGGGTTTTTCGGTTTTCTTTTTGGGTGCCGGTTTTTCTTTTTTGGGGCTTTCATCAGGAATTTCATAGCTCACGCGAACCTTTGCAGGGCTTGCGCCTATGCCTAAAAAACCTGATTTTGCTCTTTCAAGGATCTCAACAGAAACATCGTCTCTTTCCATTCCAAGCTCTTCAAGAGCGGCGGCAATGGCAATGTCTTCTGTGCGACCGGACTTTTCAAGCGTTTTAATCATGTTTCTTCTTCTTTCTCTGTTTTGCTGTATCTGTTTGGATCATAGGCGCGGCCTCTGGCATAGCGCCGGTTGCCCACCTGAGAAGCGGGAATCTCATTGTCTTCTATTCCCAGACGCTCTCTGCGCTCTGCGCGCTCTTCCTTTTCTATTGCGGCCTTGCGCTCATTGTCCTTCTGCTTCTGATTTGCCTGAATTTTCTTTTTGCTTGTGTTTGCATTCTGCTCGCTTGTGCCCTCGGCGTGCTTCCGTTCGGTTTCAAGACGGTTGAGTTCAAGCTCTCTCTCCCTTTCCTTGCGGGCAAGGTTCTTTTCTGCATCCTCTTTATCAAGCTTTTTCTTGAAGATTTTGGTGAGGATGAAATCTCTTGCCATGCCGAAAACGCTGTTTGCAATCCAGTAAACGCCCATTGAGGCAGGCATGATGAAGCAGAACCAAAGAGACATGATGGGCATCATGAGAGACATTGACTTCATTGAGGCTTCGGTCTGAGCATCCTGCTGGGGGTTTGACATTGTGCTCACCTTCATGGAAAGCCAGGAGAGCAGCGTTGCAATGACGGGGATGAGGAAAAGCGCAAAGCTGAAATCATCTGCCCAGGGCTTCCACTGGGGCACGGTGCCCAGATTGATGCCGATGGATGTGAAATCTATGTCTTGAAGCTTGGAAAGATCAAAGGCCGAAAAAACATCTGAGCTTGAGATGAGACCTTTGAACTCGGCCCAGTGCTGATGCATTATGTCGGTCAGCTTGATTTCGAAATATGCGTCGGTCTTTTCGGGGATTGTGTACCAGCCGCTTTCAACGAAAAAGTTCTTTATGGCTTCAACGGCATCATCGCCGATGAACATCATTCTGGAAAGGGGCTGACGGATTACGCTGTAGAGCGCAATGAGGATGGGGAAGGGGATGAGAGACCAGAGGCAGCCGGACATTGGGTTAACGCCCTCTTCCCGGTAGAGCTTCTGCATCTCCTGCTGCAGCTTCTGCTGATTCCCCTCGTGCCTGCGCTGGAGCTCCTGCATTTTCGGCTGAACGCGGGTCATGCGCATGGAGCCGATTTTGCTCTTTGCCATAAACGGAGTGAGGATAAGGTTGACAATCAGTGCAAAAAGAACAACTGCCAAGCCATAGCTGTCAGTCCAGTTGTAGAGCCAGAGCATAAGCCATGCAAAGGGTTTGGTGATTGTTGCCCACATAGGCTTTCTCCTTTAATAGTTATGGTACGGGATCATATACCCTGTAGTCCTTTGAGTGAAAGGGGTGACAGCGGCATATGCGCAAAAAGGAAAGCCATCCGCCCTTGAGAGCGCCGTATTTTTCGATGGCTTCCAGAGCATACTGGGAGCAGGTTGGAATAAATCTGCAGCAGGAGGGACGGTTGGGAGAAATGTTTGAACGGTAAAATCTTATTAAAAAGAGCAGGAGGCGTTTCATTTTAAAATGCCCAGTTCTTCGCAGGCCTTCAGAAAGGCTTTTTCAAGCTCTGAATAAGAGGCATTGATGCAGCCGTGCCTTGCAACAATAACAAGATCGTAGCCCGGCTGGAGGGAGACGGAGTTGAGCCTGTAGATCTCCCGAAGCCTGCGCTTAATCCGGTTCCTCACAACGGCATGCCCAAGCTTGGCAGAGACAGTGTAGCCCACTCTGCTGCAAACGGTTTTGTTCTTCCTGCAGTAGACAACCACATTCCCGGTTACAGCCGACTTGCCCTTTGAATAGAGCCGGCGAAAATCACTGTTGCTTTTTAATGTGTATTTTGAGTTCAAAATTCCCGTAAACACCTAAAGGGTGGAGGCTATCCACCCTGTGCAGTCTTATATTTTAACCTTTGTCCCGGCCAAAACTCAGGCGCTGAGTTTTGCTCTGCCCTTTGCTCTGCGGCGGGAAAGAACCTTGCGTCCGTTGGCAGTTTTCATTCTTTTTCTGAAGCCGTGCTCCTTGCTGCGCTGACGCTTCTTGGGCTGATAGGTACGAAGCATTTGAAAGTTTCTCCTTTCGGTTTAATACTCAACATCAGGATTTCTCCTGAAGTAGTTGACAAAATTACTCGGCAGTAGCACTGCCGAGTGGTTATTATATATTATAAATCCTTTGCTTGTCAACAAAAATTAAAGCTCAGATTTAAATTTTGAGAAGTCTGAGAGGGATTTAAAGCCTATTTTAAATATTTTTTTCAGGTCAATTGAATTTACACCGGCGCCTCTTGCTTTGAAGCTGATTTCCCTGAAGGTGATGTTTTCTCCATAGTGGGCAAAGAGCGCCGTGAGAACAATGTTGGGGAGGGAGTAATCCGAATCCATTCTGTTAATATACTTTTCAACAAGCCGGGCTTTCATGAGGCGGAAGGGGGCGTTTGCGTCGGGAACCTTTGCCCCAAAATAGAAACGAACCAGAAGGCAGACCACCTTCTCAACATATTTTCTTGCCTTTCCGTCGCCTCTCACGGGGCGCATTCCGATTACCGCATCGTGTTCATTGCGCAGGTCCCAGAAGGCTTCAAATTCCGCAGGGTCGGTCTGCCCGTCGGAGTCGGTTTGGAAAACGTAGTCGGCGCCGCGCTCAATTGCAAGCTTATAAAGGGCAATAAGCTTTGGACCATGCTGCTTGAGGGTGTTTTCAAGAATTTCCAGAGAGGGAAGCTCCTTGCAGAGAGCCGCTAAAACGGCATGGGTGCCGTCGGTGCTTCCGCTGTCTGCAACAACAAGGCGGGAGCCGGGTCCCTTCCCGTTTAAAACAGGATACCAGGCTCTGACAACTGCTTCAATGTTTGCCTCCTCATTGTAGGCCGGCATTACAATGTATAAATTGTCCATGAAAACTCCTTTTTATATGGAAAGATAGTATTTTGAACCGGGGAGCTTTTTCAGCACCCATGTGAGTCCGGCGCAGATAACAAAGGCTACGCCGCATTTAACGATTGAGCCGTTTGGATATTCCATCCATTCAATGCCGCTTAAGAAGGTCAGAATGAAGGACTGAAAGACGTATATTCCCAAGGTGAGGGGCGCAAGCAGGTTTGTGAGGGAAATGAGGAGCTTGCTTTTAATTTCCAACCGGAGAAAGAAGGTGAAGATGAGAATTACCCAGGCAATCATCACAAGGGAATCATACATGTTGTGAACAAAATCAACAGCGAAGAGCTTCTGACAGATGTAATAAAAGTAGAAGGAGGCAGCTGCCGAGAAGAGAAGCAGAACAGCAAAATGAACCGCCAGAGGCAGCTTTTTGAGAGCATTGCTGAACAGGGGCATCACTGAGCCCAAAAACATATACTGCAGGCAGGTCCAAAGGCGAAGAGCGTTAAAGCGGGTTCCCGCAACCTCCGGCTTCCCTCTGAGATATGAGATGAGTTGCAAAAGAACGGACAGAAACAAAAATGCAAGCCACCATTTTGAACTGTTTTCGGGAAGGTCTTTAAAAAAGTATGTTATGAGAGTAATCAGGAGGTATGTCAGAAGGCTTGCCCAAAGATACCAGAGATGACCCAACCAGTTGGTTGTGAAAAAGCTGCCGACCAGTATTTCCAGAAAGTGAAGAAAACCCTTTGGGCTTCCGCCATAGTAAACGAGGAGAATATCGTCAAAAACAAAGGCAATCAGCGCCCAAATGAGTATGAGTCTGAGATATTGAAGAATTTTACGGAGAAGATATTCGCTCGTTATTTCTGCTTTTTGAAAAAGAAAATAACCTGAAACCGTGAAGAAAACGGGAACGGAGAAGCCGCAAAGATAATAAAGATAAAGAGTATAAGCATTTTGTTGTGTGCACAATCCGTGAAGACCGATGACGCCTGCTGAAGCAAGAATTCTTAGAAAATCTATGCCGATATTTCTTGTTTTCATGATTTTTTCCTAAAATATAATTCCGGGGCAAAGGAGGAGACGAGCATTATGGGATACAAGAAGATTATCGGGACAATATACCGCAGGTTGCTTACCGGGCCCAGAATGAAGGTTGCCCAGAAGCTGAGAGGGAGAATGATTACAGCCGTCTTGCCGAAATAGCCACGGGCAATCATTCCAAAAAAGCAGAAGAGCATGAACCAGAGGGCGAAGGAGAGAGAAAAAATGTTGAAGACCTGGGGCAGATTTTTGAGGGCCGAGTAGGTTGCAATTCCCTGATAGAACTCCAGCAGCTTGGGAAATTTGCTCTCAACATAAAAGGGTGCAGGAATCTGTTCTGCAGGGTCAACATTTGTTTCAATATAGACCCTTCCTGAGAATTCATCCTTTGCGTTGGCTGCCGGATACCAGTAGGGGAGGTGAAGCGAAAGAAAGGCGTTCACATAGGATTTGAGGTGCTCCGGCAAGAGCTTGAGCCACTCCGTTAAAAGTCCCTTAAACCCAACGGAATCATCGAAATTATCCTTAATGGGGTCTGCAAAGCGGGGATTGTATAATTCAGCGATTTCCTCCATGGATTTATAAGAAAAGATGCGGGAAACAGCTGCAGCATCCTCCTCTGAAAGAGAAGAGGGATCGTCTGAAACGGCTCGCGCAAGCTGCTGAAGGGGAACGCTTAGCATTTCGGCTGAGCGTCCTTTTTCAATTCCCAGAAGGGGATATATGAAAAGGGATATTGAGAAATACAGGGCGCAGGGAACAAGAAACAGGGCAAATACCTTTATCCTGTTTCTTTTGAAAATGAAAAGAAGAACGAGGGCACAAACAGGCAGAGCATATGCTGCATTGTTCCTGAACAGGCAGAAAAGAAGCCCCAAAAACGAAAAACGAAGCAGATTTAAAGGAGATTTGAAATATTTTTCACTGTCTGAACTGAGCTCAATGAGCTCGAGGGCAAGAAGCATAAGAAAGCAGGCGCAGGAAACATCCTTCACGGGGATGAAGGAGAAAATTGCAACAATGGGATTTAGGGCAAAAAAGGCAAAAGAGATTATAATGAGCGCTTTGGGAAGCCTTTTCCTGGCCGCTCTGTGAATGAAGAGAGCGCATATTCCGGAAATGAAGAGCATTTGGCAGAGCCCAAAGACTGAAATTGCCTTTGCATAGTCAAAATCAAAAAACCTGAAGAATACTTCGAGAATGAAGGTGTGCAGCGGAGGGTGATGAGAAGTATATTGCCCGGAAATTATCTGCCCGGCCTGATAGCTTATGTCATATCCCCAAACACCCGGATAATAGGCCAGATAACAGGGGAGCCAGAAAAGAAAAAGAACGAGCCAGATTAGAAAAAAGCTGCGCCGGCGGTGAAGAAATGAATAATTGCCGGAGTTTAAATCGACTGAATAAAGGAAGGAAACCGGGAAAAAAATTAAAGCCGCAAGAACAAGAAAAACGGCAAAGGCAAGGCACAGAGTCTTTGCGCTTGAAAACAGGACAAAAAAGTCGTTGGTTTCATACATAGCATGCCCGATGACTGCGGCAAGAGAGAAAAGAAGGGAGAAAACCGCAGCGGAGATATAAACCTTTTTATCCTTTTTGAAAATTCTGCTCATGCTTTAATATAGACCGAGGCTGCATTATCGGAGTCAAGCGTGAAAATTTCTTCATAACCGTTTTCGGAGAGGAAAACGGACATGCGTTCATCACTGAACTCGAGCTGCACAATTATGCAGGCAGGAAGCTCTTCTTCAAGCTCGGAAAAATACTCGTCCTTAAGTTCGGCTGAAAAATCAATCACAGGGGCGGTGAAGGAAAATCTTGTGGCATGGAGGCGGCCGGAATGAATGTAGAGCATGTCCCAGTTGCCGTAAACGGATATTCTGTCTTCGGCAGAGGTGTTTTCGCAGATGACTGCGGAAAGAGCTTTAACATCTTCGGAGTGGCAGTCAACATTTCTTGTGTTGTAATAGCCGGGCAGCCAGGCTGCCAGATTGAGCCATTCGGGAAGAGCAAAGAACAGCAGGCACACTGCAAGCAGAGCGGAGACAATGGAATCTGCCCCTTTCTCGCTGCAGAGCCGGAAGAGAAGCGAAATGGGATAAGCGATTGCCGGAATCATGACCATGAAATAGTGCTCATAGAAAAAGCCGGAAACCGAGGCCATGAAAAGGGCAAAAAGAATATATAACAGATAGATGATGCTCAGGAAATCCTTTTTCAGGAAAAATATGACGGTAATTGAGGAAAAGGCAAGGAGAATTGCAGGCTCGGAAAGGAATGTGAGCGCAACTGCCCACTGGTCTGAAAGGGAGATGCCCCCGTCTCTGAAGCTTGTGTAGAGATAGTTGAAGCCAATGTATGTGTCCCAAAAAGACTTGAGAGCGCCTTTGGCTGCAAACCAGATTATGAAGGGAACAATTGCAAGAAGCATGCCGAGGCAGAAGAAGAGCAGGAATTCCGGGATGGTCTTGAGCTGCTTTTTGATTATTGCGTCTGCAAGCACTGCAAGGCAGAACACAACCCACATTGAAGCCATGTTGGGCTGAAGCATTAATATGCAGCCGCAGCCGAAGCCGCAGACGAAAAGCCTCAGTCTGTTTATTTTGCCGTTGAGAAAATAATCAAGAAAAATAAAGAGCCCCCAGGCAATGAAGGACATGGCATATTCCTCGGTTTTGTTGCCGCCGCCGAAGAACCAGAATAATGGATTGAAGCAGACAAGAATTATTAGCAGAGAGGGAAAAACTCCGCAGCTGAGCCTTGAAATTTTGAATATTCCAAGGCAGGTGAAAAACATGAAAACAATCTCAATAAACCAAACTCCGTGATCATAATTTATGAGAAGACCGAGATAGTTGATCACATAGAGAAGAGGCCCCTTATGGTCAAAGCTGTCTTTATAGGGAGTGTAGCCGTTTTTCATCATGAGAGCAACGGTGCGAAAAACGCTTGAATCCGTGCCTGTGTCGAGAATCTGGAAGATGTTCATGGTCCCGGAGGTCATGAAAAGAAACGCAATCAGGAAGATTACGGCATAAACCAATAGTTTATTGAAAAGAGCTTTTTTGCAGGTTTTCATATCAGCGGCAACACTGCCTTTCTATTTTGTGGAATATGCAAGAAAGTACTTTACTGGGTGCCGACAACTCTGTCTACACCAAAATACTTTGCCATGTAAGAATTCGGCCAACCGTCAGGATTCTCCATATCCAGCTGATATTCAGCTGAATAATAAACAGAATATGTGGTTTCGCCATGAATATAGGGAAATGGTACTTCTAAAATGCCGGCATCTTTGCATTCTTCAATTTCTTCGATTGCCTGGCGGACGGCGTAATTTGTTTCGTGAATGTCATAAAGCCCTGTTGCAAGGTTATAGAGCATAGACGGAACAATCATTAATGGCAGCGCAAAAGAGAAGAATTTTTCACCGGAATTATTTAGCGCACCGACAAGAATTGCGCAGGACAAAATAAGGAATACAGCGCTTGCGCACATAAATCTTCCGACAAAGTATGAAGCAAAGGAAAAAATAAACATTGCCAAGAGAGAAGCGAACAGAAATATGACAGAAAGATATATGCTTTTTCTGTTTGCTTTTACCGCAAACGATAAAACAAGAAGAACTATAAAGGCGATAAGGAGCACTTTAAAGCCATAATACAGACGGACACATACAACAAAATTTTTCAAAAGAGAATACAGGCTGAAATCTCCTGTTTTGCCGGATAGCTCAGCCGGTGCAAACACCATAAATGCAAATCCTACAAGAGAAGACAGAAAAGCTGCAAGCATGCACCAATCGGGCTTTTCCCGATTACAGAAAAATATCAGCATCAGAAGAGAAAAAGCAATGAAAATTGCTGCAGAAGAAGTTGCTTCAGTGAAAGCACCGGCAATGAATGAAAACAAAATGAACAACACTTTAAGAGGACTGCTTTTCAATATTTTCTTTCCGAAGAAGAAAGCCGCAAACGGATAAAGAAATGCCAGATTAAAAACAATTCCCCAAAGATAATTACAAGCGCCCGTAAGCCAGAGATTTACTTCTCCGCAAAGCGGTTCAAATACCCAGGTGACACCGAATATACCCAAAAGAAGAAGGTTGTTTTCCCCTTCGCAGGCGAGCAGAGAAAAACGATAGCAGAGAAAAATCTGAGCCACATACATGAGGGAATTGACGATATCAAACAGCCAGTCCGGCTGATTAAGGAAAAACTGCGCGAACAGGTGGGCAAAATATCTTCCGTTAATGCAAGTTATCTGATAATGCGAAGAGCTGAGAAAGTCTCCAAGAGTAACCAGTTCTCTTCCATCCTGAAGGTGGTATATATAGGCATAGTCATCTTGATAGAGAAATGTGTAGTGATTGGCCAAAAACATAATCAGAAAGATGACAGCAAACTGCAGAATTATTAATTTTTTGGATTGGTTAATTTTATTCAACATGATAACAGATTACCTCCTGAAGCAGACTGCAATGCATCAGATGAGCCTGCGCTGGCTTTCAGTACTTATTAGCGAGAGCTCAAAGTCGGTGCGGTTTTTCTGCCTGATTGAGTCAAGAATCATTCCGGAGAAGAAGGACTGGATTGCTGCAATAACCACAAAGCCGCAGACAATCAGCGTTGGATATTTGGGAACAAGACCGGTTCTTGCATATTCCGAGAGGACGGGAAGAAAGAAAACGGCTGCGAGAACAAGGAGAAGAAGGGAAATAATTCCGAAAAAGGAGAGGGGCTTATAGATTCTGAAAAGGCGCATTATGGTTTTGAGAACCTTGAACCCGTCTGAATAGGTGTTGAGCTTTGATTCGCTGCCCTCGGGCCGGTCTCTGTAGCTAACGGTTACGTTTTCAACAGCCATGTTCATTTCTATTGCGTGTATACTCATTTCGGTTTCAATCTCAAAGCCCTTCGAGAGCACGGGGAAGGTTTTCACGAACTGATGGCTCATGGCTCTGTAGCCCGTCATAATGTCTTGAATTTCGCCCTTAAAAAGAGTGTTGATGGAAAATCTCACCAGATTATTTCCGAAATTATGGAAGGGACGTTTGTTTTCTTCTTTGTAGGTCGAAGAAAGCCTGTCTCCAACCACCATGTCCGCCTGACTGTTTAAAACAAGGTCAATCATTTCGGGGGCATTTTCAGCGGGGTAGGTATCGTCTCCGTCAACAAGGATGTAGCACTGGGCGTCGATTTCACGGAACATCCGGCGGATAACATTTCCCTTGCCCTGCCGGTATTCATGCCGGACAACGGCTCCTGCCTTTTCAGCGATTTCAGCGGTTCCGTCGGTTGAATTGTTGTCGTAAACATAAACTTTGCCTCCCTCCGGCAAGAGAGCAAGAAAGTCCTTCACAACCTTTTCAATTGTCACCGCTTCGTTATAGCAGGGAACCAGAACAGCAACCTTGTCCAAATGTCTGCCCTCCGGATTATCTACAAATTGTTTGAGTTTTCTTCTCTTATATGTTATCATAAAAAACCATGAAAGAAAAGACGAAATTTGAACATAATGCCGTACTTCAGACCGTAATTTCTTGCTCGGGGCTTGCGGTTTTCGCGGCTGCCTTCATCTATTGGCTCATGACAAATGCAAATGCTACTCCTGCAGGAACTGTTATTGCAGCGGTGATGTGGGCTCTGTATGTTATTATCTGTTTGAGATTTGTTCCGGCGTGGCTTTCCTTCTGGAGCGGGGAAGAGAGAGCTGAGACGGAGAGCCGCAGCTCCTCTTTGAAGGAAAAGACTGTCATATTTGCTCTTTTTCTTGGGGCGGACATAATTATGCTCCTGCTGGTTTATGCAGCGAGATTTCTTGCAAACGGTTCGGTCGAGCCCTTCCTGAAGGAGCTTGAGTGCTTTAAACAGATTGACACAAAATACTATCTCACAATTTCCGAAGGCTGGTATTGGGACATTTCCAATCTGGTTTTCTTTCCTGGCTATCCGCTCTGCATAAGAGCGGCAAATTGCATTGTGGGCAATTCATTCCTCTCAGCGCTGATTGTTTCCGGACTTCTCTATGCGCTTTGCGGCTGCTTTCTCTATGAGCTTCTGCTGATAGACTACCCGGTGAAAACGGCCCGACGGGCTCTTAAATATCTTGTTATTGTGCCTCCGGCCTTTTTCTTTGCTGCTCCGATGTCTGAAAGTCTCTTCCTGCTCACAAGTATACTGGCAATTTATTATTTCAGGAAGGGGCACAGACTTGCAGGCTGCTTTTTCGGGGCATGCTGCGCATTCACAAGAGCGGTGGGGGTGCTCGTGTTTGCCCCTGCTGTGTTTGAAGCGGTCAGGGAGCTTATTTCGGAGCCAAGCAAAAAGAAAAAAGGACTCTCAGGGCTTGCAATGTGCCTCATAATCCCTCTTGGAACCGCTGCTTTCATGGCTGTGAACTATTTCGCTGCCGGTGATCCTCTCACATTCATAAAAATCGAAGACTCAGGTTGGGGGCAGAAGCTGGGCTTCTTCTTTAATTCGAGCGCTCTTCAGATTAATCTTATTCTTAACAACATAAAAGAGGGAAGCGTGCAGTATAATCCTGCGATTGCTTCAAACATTATTGCATGCTTTGCAGCTTTGCTGTTGCTTGTCTTTGCTTCGCGCAGGATGAGAGCAAGCTATTTGGTTTGGTTCATGGTTTACTATGCAATTGCAATCGGCCCCACCTTTCTTCTGAGCGGTCCGAGATATCTTGTATCGGCAGTTCCTCTTTATATTGCATTTGCTGAGCTGGTGGGCGATAAGAAAACAGATGCAGTGCTCAGCGCACTGTGCCTTGCAGGCAGCCTTTGCTACATCTATATGTTTGCATCAGGCGGCGGTGTTTGCTGAAAAAAAGAGCCCCGCTTAAAGCGGAGCTCCTGGCACGCCGTAAGGGATTCGAACCCCTGACCTTCTGGTCCGTAGCCAGACACTCTATCCAGCTGAGCTAACGGCGCACATTTACTGCCCGAGTATATTAGCACAGCTTGCAACAAAAAGCAAGAGTTTTTTGATTTTTATATCATTTGTATTATTGCTTCCGTTATGATAAAATATTCAGAATGAGCGGTTTGAACATGCTGAATTTAAAAAAGGAAAAAAGCCTTTCCGGCAGAGAAGCTTCGGGTCAGTTTCAGTTTTTAAGATTTCTGGCCTTTATGCTCATATTCCTCTGGCACGGCAACACATATTGCAGCGGCTTTTCCTGGCATACAGGTCACATGGCAGCGGAGGCGGTATGCTTCTTTGTGTGCCTGAGCGGGTTCCTTACAGGCAGATATCACAAGGAAATAATATCCGTCAGTTTTAAAGCTGTTTTAAAATACGCATTTGGCAAAATCAAAAGATTCTACCCGTTATATCTTTTCGCAACTGTCTACATGCTGATGTTCACCGACATTCCGGCCGGTATCGCAAATTTCCGGTTTGAAGAACTGGGCAAACCTCTTGCACAGCTTGTAGCACATGTTTTTTTGCTTCAGTCATGGTTCCCGGAAGGATATTTTGGTTTCAGCGGAGTTGGTTGGTTTTTGTCTACAATGCTGTTTCTCTATCTGCTGGCACTTCCTGTTCTAAGCTTTTTGAATCAAATCAGGTCGAAAAAAGGGCTGCTGCTGATTTTGATTTCCGGTTTATGCGCAGCAGTAATTTATTGCTTTGCAATGCGCTTTAAAAACACGGAATTTTGGCTCTATATTTTCCCGCCGGCTAGAATGTTTGAATATTTCGGCGCAATGATTTTTGGCATTTTAATTCGGAGGACCGATTTTTCTTCGATAAAAAGAAAAAAATATTTATGCACATTGCTTGAACTTGCTGCACTGACGGCGGTAATTGTGTCTGTTTATGCCGTTCCACCGCTTTTCATATGGAGCGGGAGAACGCTCCACTGGCTGCCGCCTGTGCTTTTCCTTCTTGCTGTATTTGACATTGGCGGAGGATGTTTTTCGGAAATATTCAGAGGTCGACCCTTTGTGTATTTGGGAGACATTTCTTTTGAATGCTTTTTAATCCACAGATTTGTTCTGGAGACCTATCACGAGGTGAGCCCGGATTACGGGGGAATAAGTGTTCTTGGAAATTGCTTTTCTCTCTGCCTTTGCCTTTGCATAACGCTGCTGCTTTCAACACAGGTTCACAGAAAGAATTGAGAATTTAACATGTTAAAAGCCAAAAAAGAAAATAATCTGCTGTTAACTTTTCAGGCGCTGTTGCTCCTGGCTGCTTATTTTTGCCTTGAACCTCTGTTGTCGCAGATTTATATCCTCTATTCCTACGACATTTTTTATGTGCCATATTCAGCCTGCAGGCTGCTTCTGCCTCTGATTGTATTCATGCTCTTCATTTTCAGACTGATAAAAAACAGAGGAAGGGTGCATTTTGGAGTTTTAGGTCCCGCCTTTGCGGTATATCTCCTTTATGTCCTCGCCTCTGCGCTAAATTCAGAAAATCTTGAATTTTACTGGCTGGTCAACCTGGCACAGGTGATTTTTATTATGCCTGTATGCAGCAACAGAAAAATAATGCAGAATTTCATCAGGGCGGCAACACTGATGTACACTGTCCTTGCGGCAATTAATGTGCTGTTCATCCTGTTTCCGAATTTATATTCTGTCTTCGGAGGTTCATACTGGGAGACATTCATAAGCGGATGGCATAATATGGCAGGATTCCCGTTGATTATGGGAATGATGTTTGCTCTGCTGAACTGCCACTATAACGGCAGCAGGGTTTTGCTGATTTTATACACTGTGCTCTTCGTCTTAAATGAATATCTGCTTTGGAGTGCTACAGCTTTGGTTGCCGCGCTTCCGTTGCTTCTGTTTCTTTCGCCACAGGTTAAAGAATTGGTAAAAAAATTGGATTTCTCAGTTTTCATAATTATAATTCTGCTCCTGTTTGTCCTTCTCGTTTTTGTGTGGGGCAGTCTGCAGGATTCTGCAGTTCTGCAGTTTATCACAGGTGATGTACTGAAAAAAGATGTTACGCTGACAGGTAGAGTCAACATCTGGAAGGGCATCTGGCAGATGATAAAGGAGAAACCCCTTCTCGGGCACGGGCTTTCCGATGATCCGGCAATGTATTATGACCCTGACTATAACAGGTACTGGGTGCATGCCCACAATTTATTTATGCAGACCTTATATGAGGGTGGATTACTCACATTTGCTGCAGGGCTTTCAGTGCTGTTTTTAACTGCTTTCAAATTGAGAAAGGGCAGAGACCGTGAGGCTGCGGCAATTTTCAAAATAACCCTTTTTTCAATGCTGGTTAATTATCAGGCAGATCAGTTTATAGTTCATCCTTGGCTTTCGGGATGCTGGGCAGGTATTTTCTTTATTTGTAATTTTGCTTCGGAGGTGGCTGAAAATGAGTGTTAAAATTCTCGCTGTTGGTGATGTTTGTGGGGAACCGGGACTGAACTATGCAGTTAAAAACCTCATAAACATTAAAAGAGAAAAGGGCATTGCATTCTGCGTTGTGAACGGAGAAAACGCAAATGTGGTGGGCGCAACGCCTAATCAGATGGACCAGCTCTTCAAGGCCGGGGCCGATGTTATAACTCTCGGCAACCACACCTGGACAAGAACCGAGCTGAAGCCCTATCTTAATGAACACAACAGAATACTCCGCCCTGCAAATTTCGGCCCCCAGTGCCCGGGCAGCGGGATAGGCATTTATAAAACGAGCTTCGGAGATGTCTGCGTGATGAATCTTCTGGGGCGCTTCACTCTTGACAATAACACAGACAATCCCTTCGTGATTGCTGACGGATATATGCGGGAAATTAAGGAAAAAATCATTTTGGTGGATTTCCATGCAGAAGGAACCAGCGAAAAAAAGGCAATGGGCTTCATGCTTGACGGAAAGATAAGCGCCCTTTGGGGGACCCATACTCATGTTCAAACCTCAGATGCCTGCGTGCTGCCGGAGGGAAGCGGGTATATTACAGACCTGGGAATGACGGGGCCCGTCAATTCCGTTCTCGGAATTGACCCTGAGCAGAGCATAGGCAAGTTTTTGGGAGATCCTCCCCAGAGATATAACAGCGCCAAGGGCCCATGCAAGCTGGAGGGCTGCATTTTTGAAATTGATCAGGAAAGCGGAAGGTGCATCAGGGCAGAAAGCGTGAGACTTTAACAGATTGTGAGAACAGAAGACAAAAGAAATAAAATAATTTATTTTTCAGCGGCATTTCTGCTGCCGCTGCTGTTTTTGTTGCTCTTTTTTTCTTTTAATGAAATAGCACCATTTGGAAACAGTACGCTTGTTTTCTGCGACGCGCAGGGGCAGTATATCAGCTATTTCAAGTATTACAGAGACATGCTTCTTGGGGAGCAGGACGCATTCTACATGTTTGAAAAGAACCTGGGGGGCAGCGTTGTTGGTCTGTTCGCCTATTATCTCGCAAGCCCTTTAAACCTTATTTTTTTGCTTTTTCCGGAGGATCGCATCTGCGCTGCATTTGATATTCTGATTGCTTTAAAAATAAGCCTGTGTTCTCTGACAATGTCTGCTTTTTTAGCCGGTACAGGAAGGCTCAACAGGCACTCAATTCTTTTTGAATCTGCATATGCGTTCTGCGGATATAATTCAGCGTTTTGCTGGAGCGTGATGTGGCTGGACGGTGTGATTTTGCTTCCACTGATTGCGCTTGGGCTTTACAGGCTTGTGCGCGAAAACAAAAATTCCCTCTATGTTTTTTCGCTGGCGGCAGCCATAATCAGTTCTTTTTACATTGGCTTTGCACTGTGCATTTTTTCGTTGCTTTACTATGTCTATCTCCAAATGCTTGAAAGATCCAAAACAGATGTTCTGTTTTTAATCTCTTCTTTGCTGGCAGGAGGCATCTCTTCAATACTGTTGTTGCCGGCAGTTCTGTCCTTCAGCGGTGGAAAAAGGAAGTCAGGCTTTTCTATCATAGGAGAAAAGCTTGTTGCTCTCCACGAATATGCTCTGGGATATCTGAAAAGTGATGCAGTAATACTTGCTGTATGCCTTGCCGCAGCTGCAGCTGCAGTTTTTCTTTTAATGTCAATAATAAGAAGAAAAAGAACAGCAATTTCAGCCTTGCTCCTGGGAGCTGCATTTATTGTTTTTTATTCCAAAATAGAATTTTTCCTGCAGGGGAACAGGGATATTCTGATTAAGACAATTTTCGGAACACTTAATACTGCGGAAATAACAGAAGGAAGCCCTAATATATATTCCGGTGAGCTGATTCTCATGTTAGCTGTATGTTTTTTTGCATGCAGAGAAATACCGAAAAAAGAAAAAAGAGCAGCGGCCTTTTTCTGCGGGGTAATGCTGCTCTCGTTTGCGTTGTTTGTTCCGAATATGATATGGCACGGATTTACAAAAAACGCCTGGTTTAACTACAGATATTCCTTCATTTTCAGCTTCTTCATAATAGCACTTGCAGAAAAAGCCTTTTGTGTGCCTTTTTCAGACATGGCTCTGCTTTCGCTTGTTCCTGTTGCGGGAGCGGTCATTAAAAGGCCTGATTATATTCCAATTTGGCTTATTATTTTTGAGCTTTTCTTCATTGTGGCATTATATTTTGCCATGAAAAAATCAAAAAAAACCGTTGCAGCAGTTGCACAGATTTGTGTTTTGTGCGCAATCTTTGCGTTTAATCTTTCGGCACAGAGCAGCGAATCTGTTAGGGAAGATGAATATGCAGAAACTTACAACAGATATTCTCAATTGTTGGATACTCTTAAAGCTGAAGATGACGGTTTTTACAGGATTAGAAAATACAGCCCTTGGTTAAGCTATAACGATCCTATGACCTTTGGATATCCCGGAATTTCGCACTTCAGCTCAACGGAAAAAACAGCTACGATTGAATATCTCAAAAAAGCCGGATATTTCACATATGAAGACATTTATGCCTGCGCAGACGATGAAAATTACTATGCCACAGACGATTTTCTCGGAGTCAAATATTACATTGAAAAGGACGGAACCATAACGGAAAATCTCGGCGCCAAATCGCTTGCATTTTCCGAAGCTGAAAACTGCCGGGTATATGTCCGCTCTGATTCAAGAATCACCATTAAAACTGAAACAGGCGGAGAGCTCACCGTTACAATACCCTTTGAAAAGGGCTGGAGAGCTTATATTGACGGTAAGCAGACAGAAATTTCGGAAGGACCTGATATTTTTATGAAAGTCACAGTTCCGGACGGAGAGCATTCAGTAGAGCTGAGATTTGTGCCTCCCGGTCTTTTGACCGGTTCGGTGATTTCTGTTGTATCACTTTTTGCTTTCGTCACTATGAGCGTGCTAAAAAAACGAAAAAATAAATAAAAGAGCGGGGCTGCCGCTCTTTAAATTTCAATGAAAATCGAATCGTCGTTTTCAACCCAGTCGGAAACCGGAACAAGGGTGAACTCCGTTTCTGAGTTTCTGATTATAATCTGAGCTATTCCGGCATTAATAACCAGCCTTTTGCACATTGAGCAGGAGGTTGTGTTGCTGAGAAGCTCATTGGTTTTTGCGTCTCTGCCGACGAGATAGATGGTTGCTCCGATCATGTCTCTCCGGGAGGCAGAGATGATTGCATTTGCCTCTGCATGAACGCTTCTGCAAAGCTCATAGCGCTCTCCGGAGGGAATGCAAAGCTTTTCCCGCATGCAGGAATTCATGTCTGTGCAGTTTTTCCGCCCTCTGGGAGCTCCGTTGTAGCCGGTCGAAATGATTTCATCGTTCCGGACTATGATAGCTCCGTATTTTCGCCTTAAGCAGGTGCTTCTTTTGAGAACAGTATCTGCAATGTCGAGATAATAATTGATTTTGTCGGTTCGTTTATCCATGGCAGAGCCTCCTTTTCTTTTGAAATTATATGCCAGTTGAAGCCTCTTGTCAATGAAGCGATGTATTGACAAACCAGCTGCAGTTATCTAAAATGGATCCATGATAATGAGAATTGAAAATATTAATGCCCCCGAGCTTGATGTTTATGCAAGGCTTACCGAGGCTCAGATAAAGCATCCCCAGAAGGGCGAGGGAATGTTTATTGCAGAGAGCGCCGTTGTTATTGAACGGGCCCTTGAAGCAGGCTTTGAACCGGTTTCTTTTTTGATGGAAGAAAAAAACATAGAAGGAAGCGGAAAGCAGCTTTTAGAGCGCTGCGGGGAAATTCCAGTTTACACAGCACCAATTGATGTGCTTGAAAAAATAACAGGCTATCGTCTCACAAGGGGGATACTCTGCGCAATGAAGAGAAAGCCCCTTCCCAATCCTGCTGAGCTGGCCGAAAATTCAAAAAGGGTTGCAGTGCTTCAGAATATTGAAAATCCAACGAATGTGGGCGCAATATTCAGAAGCGCGGCAGCGCTTGGGTTAGACGCTGTTTTTGTGACTGAAGACTGCAGCGATCCTCTCTACAGGAGATCGGTTAGAGTGAGCATGGGAACGGTTTTTCAGATTCCCTGGGCGGTTATCGGCTCAGCGGGAGACATGAAGAAATACGGTTTCAGAACTGCGGCGCTGGCGCTGAGAGAGAATTCAATAAGCATTAAGGATCCGTCTCTTAAAAGCTGCGAAAAGCTGGCGCTGATTCTCGGCACGGAGGGTACAGGGCTTCCGGATGATATAATTGACGGCTGCGATTTCACGGTTAAAATTCCCATGTATCACGGTGTTGATTCTCTCAATGTTGCGGCAGCAAGCGCCGTTGCCTTCTGGCAGATATCCGGCGCAGACTTATAGGTGTTTAGATATGAAAGCTATAAATTCAGTGTTTTTAATGATTTCTGCAGCGCTTTGCATCCTGTCCTTCCTGGGAAAAAAGCGCCGTCCGAAGCCCTTCAAGGGAAATGCCTTCTGGGTGTATTTTGCATTTGCTGTTGTTCTTGCGCTGGCTGTTCGGTTGGTTCAGTTCGGCTCGGTTCCGGCGGGGGTGAATCAGGACGGAGCCATGGCCGCAGTGGATGCTAAGGCCCTTGCCGAATATGGGACTGACCGGCTCGGCATGACGAGACCGGTTCATTTCACGGCATGGGGCTTCGGCCAGATGAGCGTGCTCATGAGCTATATGATGGTGCCCTTCATAAAAGCCTTTGGTCTCAGCGTTGTCACCATGCGGCTTCCGGCATTGCTCTGCAGCCTTATGGGGCTTGTGTTTCTCTTCCTTTTCTGCAGGGATGTTTTCAACAGAGAGCTTGCTCTGGTGGTTCTGCTGCTTGCAGCGGTGAATCCCTGGCACATGGTTCAGAGCCGCTGGGCTCTCGACTGCAACATATTTCCCCACATGCTGATTGCAGGGCTCTATTTTCTTAATCACGGGGTTCAGTTTCCCAAAAGAAGATTTTTCCTGTATATTTCAATGGTTTTCTTCGCTCTGTCAATGTATTGCTACGGAGTGGCTCTGTATACTGTTCCCGTTTTTTTGGCAATTGCCTGTGTTTTCCTTCTTGTTTCAAAGAAAATCAGAGGGAAGGATGCCCTCATCTGCATGGGGATATATATGCTGCTGTCCTGGCCCTTCTTTGCAGCCATGTTTATTAACGCCTTCGGCTTTGACACGATTGAGCTTAAGCTTTTCACAATTCCGGCCTTCCCGGAAACAGTTCGCAAGGCAGATATACTTTTCTTCTCGGAGAGCTTCTTTGCTCAGCTGTGGGCAAACCTCCTTGCGCTGCTGAGGGTGATTTTCCAGATTGGAGACGATTACCTCTGCAATGTTGTTCCCGGCTTTTCGACAATGTATGTGTTCTCGCTGCCTTTTACAATCACCGGTTTCATCTGGATTCTCAAAAACTGGCGCAGAAACCCGGGCAGTATGCTGCTGCTGGTTTTCTTCACGGTGGCATTTTTCAGCGGATTGATAACAAACAGCGTGAATGTTAACAGGATTAATATAATCTTCTACCCGCTGATTGTTTTTTCCGGAATTGGAGTTTTCAGAGTTATACGGGACGTTAAGCTGGGAGATGCTGCGGTTCATGCCATGTATGCTGCCGGATTCACGCTTTTCTGCTGCGCCTATTTCACAAGCTATGCAAAAAGCGTTTCGGAGGTCTTTCTTTCAGATTTCGGAGAGGCGCTGAAATCCTTTGATCCTGAGGAATACAGCTGCATATATGTAACACCGGATTCGCAGGCCGAAGGCAGATATTACGTGAGCGAAATACTCACGCTTTTCTACCACGACATAGATGCCCAATATTATCAGTCTGAGGAATTTGAAGAAAAATATGTTTTTAAAAATCCCGGTGCTTCGCCTGACGATTCCGGAGAGAATAGAGCATATGTGGCAAAGGCTGAAGACGAAGAGCTTTTTGATGAAGAAAAATTTGAAATTGACCATTTCGGAAGGTTTATAACTGCCCTTCCCAAATAAAAATCTCCGTCGCTTTATGCGGCGGAGATTTTCTTTTTAACCGATTTCAAGGCATTGTCTGCTGCCTCATCAATCCCAATCAATTTTGAAACCTTTCTCACCGAGGCAACCACGGTTGCATGATCTCTGGAGAAAATTTCACCTATTTCTTCAAGAGTCATTCCAAGCTCGGTGCGCATGAGATACATGGCCAGCTGCCTGGCTCCGGAGGCTGCCCTTGTGCGGGAAAGCCCCTTCATTTCTTTTTCGGAAACTTTATAATATTCTGCACAGCCCGTGATTATGGTTTCGGCACTGAGACTGCTGCAGTTTTCGGCAACATGCCTTGAAAGGGCTTCGTCAATGTCTGAGCCTGAAAGAAAACCGAAGATGTTTTTTCGCGCAGAGAGCCCCTTGAGAACTCCTTCAATCTGGCGTATGCTTCCGAAAGGCTTTGCTGCAATATAGCTCACATCACTCTCTGAAAGCCCGAGCCGGAGCTCTGCATTTCTTAATCTGATTATGTCTGCCCGCAAAGCTTCCTCCGGCGGGCGGATATCTGCAACCACACCGCCTTCAAAGCGGGTTTTGAGCCTGTCTTCAAGAATGGGCATTTCCTCAGGAGGAACGTCGGAGGTCATGATTATGTGCTTGCCGCTTTCGTAAAGAGCATTGAAGGTGTTATATAATTCCTCCTGGGTTGCCGGCTTGCCCATGACAAACTGTATGTCGTCAATCATTAATATGTCGGCAGTGCGGAACTCTTCTCTGAACTGCTCAGTTGTGCCGTTTTTTATCGCCTTTACAAGGCGGTTGGTGAACTCGTCTCCGCGGATAAACATAATCCGCTTTCCGGGGAAACTTTCGTGAATCTTTAAAGCGGTTGCGCAGAGGAGGTGAGTTTTTCCTGTTCCTGCAGGACCGTAGATGAAGAGGGGGTTGTATGCCCGCTCTCCGGGGTTTTCAGAGACCACCTTTGCAATGCCGTATGCAAACCGGTTGGAGCTGCCAACCACAAAGTCTGAAAAGCTGTATGCCGGAATGGTGAGGGCACGGAAGCCTTCGCGCCCTTCTTTCTTTGCCAGATAGCTGCGGCGCTCTTCGCTTCCGCTGAGAACGAGAATGTGATATTTCTGGCAGAAAAGCTCCTCCAGAGCACCGGCTATGAGAGAGGAAAAGCGCTTTTCGATCACTTCCTTGGCAAGATCGTTTGCAGCGCAAATAACAGCACTGTTATTGTCAAGATCTACCAGCTCAGCGCTGGAAAACCAGGTGTCAAGTGCTGTTTGAGAAAGTTCCCTCTTCAAAAGAGCCAATATGTTGTTCCAAATTTCCTGTAGAGAATTCATTGCCCGCATAGAATACCATTGATTCGCTGATAATTCCAACAACAATTTGAAAAAGAAAAATAACAGTTTTCAGCCTGTTTTTTACCATAAAAAATGCAACCGCAACAACTTGAGGTTACAAAAAATTATGCTTCGATTTTTGATTACATTTTGTAACTTGTTGAAAGAATGTGGAAACTTTTGTGAAAATAATTTTACTTTTTTCGTTTATGTGCTATAATAACTGCCATTATGAAAACACTTATTGAATTATATGATGAACGCCCGGCGGAAAACGTTCTCTCGGTTGAGGCTTTTAAGCCTGAAACTGTAGTTTATCTGTGCCCCGGAGGCGTTGCGCAGGACAAAAATGTCCAAAAGCGGATAGTTTCCTTCCTGAAAAAGCGTGGTCTTGAAACAAAGGCGGTTTTTCTTGAGACATCCCTCTTTAATACGGAAAAGGTGAAGCGGCAGATGGAAAGAGTGCGCTCTGAATATCCGGACTGCGCTCTTGACATAACCGGGGGAACGGATGCCGCTCTTTTTGCGGGAGGACTTTTCTGCGCGGAAAAAGAGCTCCCGGCCTTCACCTTCAGCTGGAAGAAAAAAATGTTCTATAACATTTACAAAGCAGATTTTGCCGAGGGATTGAAATGCCCTGTTAAATACGGCATTGAAGACTTCTTCGTTATGGCCGGGGGAGAAATGAAGCAGGGCCGGGTTGACAACGGTCTTCTTTCCGAATATTCAGGCATTATAGAGCCCTTTTTCGAAATTTTCATGAAAAACAGGCGGAACTGGAAGAAATTCATTGGCTATATGCAGAAGGTATCCCAGCCTCATGGTAAGCTCCGCGTTGAAGCTCCCTGCAGCGTTAAGCTGGAGAGAGGCGTTTCCGTGACCGCTGACAGAGTAATTCTTGCTGAGCTTGAAAAAATCGGAATGATAAAAAATCTCAGATTTGAAGAAAACTCATCTCTGAGCTTTGACTTCAGAGATGAGCTTTGCAGGAGCTGGCTGAGAGACGTTGGCGCTGTGCTTGAAGTGATGACCTGGAAATACTGCGTTGACAGCGAAAAGTTCAACGAGGTGAAAACAAGCTGTGTTGTTGTCTGGGAAGACGGGGCAGTGCAGGACGCAGTTATGAACGAGCTGGATGTTGTGGCCGTTGAAGGAGTGACGCCGACCTTCATAAGCTGCAAAACCTGCGCCATAGATACAGACGCGCTTAATGAACTGGCAATTCTTCGCCGGCGCTTCGGAGGGGATGCAGCAAGGTCTGTTATTGTGAGCACGGAGAAATGCCGGGCTATCACAAGGCACAGAGCTGAAAGCCTTGGAATTGAAGTTGTGGATATTGACAATATAAAGGCACTATATCATCCCTTTAAGCACTGAAAGAATTTCAAGATCGCTCTGAGAGACTTTGAGATTTGTTTTCATGTTTCCCCCGTCGGGATATTTGATTTCAATTTCAATAACTGCCCCCTCAGGGATGCCGCGGTTTTTAACGGCCACAAGAAAGGGCTCAAATTTGGGATGATTGTTTTTAAATGCTGCCCAGGCCTGCTTGGCCTTCAGCAGGGCGGAAAAATCAGGCATAACGCACCTCCGTTTTTTTGTTTGAAAGAATTATATCACAGTTGATTTTTCGGCGCAAACTTTCTATAATATATCAACTTAAAAAGAAAGGTTTTTAACAATGAAAAAAGAAAAAGAGGGCAGAGCTGTTGCGCTGCTGCCGATAGCGGTGTTTATTGTGCTCTATCTGGGGCTGGGAATTCTGTTTGAATATGTGCTCAAAATCTCCATGGGGTTCTACAGCATCCCGATTGTGGTTGTGTTTCTTGTTGCGCTGCTGGTGGCGTGCCTGCAGAACAGAGCTCTCCCAATAGACAAAAAGGTTGAGCTCATGGGCCGCGGCATAGGAGACAAGAATATAGTCTACATGATACTCATATTCATGGAGGCCGGAATATTCGTTGGAATAGTGGGGAGAGACAGCGCCCAGTCCGTTGCCTATTTCATGCTCAGCATCATTCCGGCAAGGTTTGCAGTGGCGGTTCTTTTTATTGTGGCCTGCTTTGTTTCTCTTGCGCTGGGAACCTCAGTTGGTACAATTACGCTGATTACGCCCATAGCAGTGCCGATTGCCGTGGCCTCCGGCTTCTCGCTTCCGCTCTGCGTGGGTTCCGTGGTGGGCGGAGCCATGTTTGGAGACAATCTCTCCTTCATTTCAGACACTACAATAGCTGCCTGCAACGGTCAGGGCTGCGAGATGAAGGATAAGTTTCGTGAAAACTTTAAAATTGCTCTTCCGGCAGCGATTGCCAGCCTCATACTCATCCTTGTTCTGTCTCTGAGAAACTACAGCGGTCAGGCAGAGCTGGGAGAATACCGGCTCATACAGATCATTCCCTACATTCTTGTTCTTGCAGGCGGAATAATCGGAATCAATGTTTTCGTTGTTCTTTTGATAGGCATAGTTTCCGGCGCAGTTATAATGCTGGCAACGGGAGCTGTTGCGGCCACAGAGCTGCTTTCAAGAGCTGGTGACGGAGCTTCCGGAATGTTTGAAACCACTATGGTTGCCATACTTGTTTCGGCAATATGCGCGCTGATCAAGGAATACGGAGGATTTGAAGCGCTGCTCTGCTGGATAAAAAGGGTTTTCAAAGGGAAAAAAGGCGGTCAGCTCGGAATGGGGCTGCTGGTTGGCGCAATGGATATTGCCACTGCCAACAATACCGTTGCCATTGTAATTGCAAACCCCATTGCAGCTGAAATGGCAGAGAGCTACGGGATATCAAACAGAAAGACCGCATCCATATTAGACACATTTTCCTGCGTCTTCCAGGGCATAATCCCCTACGGAGCGCAGATGCTCGTTGCAATTTCAGCAGTTGCCACGCTGGGCTACAGCGTTTCGGCCTTTGAAATTATTCCCTGCCTTTTCTATCCCTTCATGCTTCTCATAAGCAGCCTTATATTCATATTCTTTGTGCCTGAAAAGGCAGAAAAAAACAAATAACAGGAGTAATCAGATGAAAGTTATTATTCAGGACAACTATGAAAAAATGTGCCTTTGGGCATCGGAGCATATAATTTCGGCAATCGGCTCCCACAGCGGAGACAGGCCCTTTGTTCTTGGGCTGCCCACAGGCTCCTCCCCTCTCGGAGTATACAAAAATCTCATTAAGGCCAACAAAGACGGAAGAGTTTCCTTTAAAAATGTTATAACCTTCAACATGGATGAATATCTGGGTCTTCCCCGGGAGCATGACCAGAGCTACTGGTATTTTATGCACGAGAACTTCTTCAACCACATAGACATTCCTGCTGAAAACATTAACATTCTCAACGGCATGACTGACGATCCCGAGGGAGAGTGCGCAAGATATGAAGAAAAGATTGCTGCTTGCGGCGGAATAGACCTTTTCATGGGAGGCAGCGGAGTTGACGGGCACATTGCCTTTAATGAACCCTATACCTCTCTCAATTCCAGAACCGGCATACGGGATCTCACTGAGGATACAAGAATAGTCAACTCCCGCTTCTTCGGAAACGACCCTGAAAAGGTTCCGGCGCAGGCTCTGTCTGTGGGCGTGGGAACGGTGACTGATTCAAAGGAGGTTCTCATTCTCATAAGCGGCCATAATAAGGCAAGAGCCCTCGCCAACTGCGTTGAAGGGGGCGTGAGCTCAAAGTGGACCCTTTCAGCTCTGCAGCTGCACAACAATGCAGTGATTGCCTGCGATGAAGCCGCCTGCGGTGAGCTTACTGTGGACACATATAAATATTTCCTGGATGTTTACGGCTCCGAAAGGCTCTGATTTAAAGGCTTTTCCCAACCCGGCAGAGGAAGACGCTGCATTGCGCCGAAAATTTTGCTCTTCATGTCAGGATAACTGCTGCTCATTTCGGTGAGCAGCTTTTTGATTTCATATCTCTTGCTGCTTCGGTCCATGGGGCAGGGATTTTCAACAATCGGGAGCCGGAGCTCCTCTGCCAGGGCAGCAATTTTTTTCTCTCCGGCATAAATGAGCGGTCTTATCTGAGTCACACCGGACCTGTCAAGAAAGGTTACCGGCCTGAAGCAGGAGAGCCTGCCTTCAAACAGAAGGCTCATCATAAAGGTTTCAACTGCATCATCGAAATGATGTCCGAGAGCAAGCTTGCTTATGCCGAGCTCTTTTATGGCGTCGTTAATTGCGCCGCGGCGCATTTTTGAGCACAGAGAGCAGGGATTTTCCTCTTTCCTCACATCAAAAACAATTTCCTTTATGTCTGTTTTCAAACAGGTATAGGGCACGGAAATTTCATTGCAAAGCTCTGCCACGGGAGCATAGTCCATCCCTTCAAAGCCCAGCTCAACGGTTATAGCTTCAAGCTCAAAGGGAGAGGGGTAGTATGTCTGCAGATGCTTCAGGGCCATAAGAAGAATGAGACTGTCTTTCCCTCCGGAAATGCCGACTGCTATCCTGTCTCCCGGGTTTATCATGCCGTAATCCTCAACGGCTTTACGCACTGTTCCTGTGAATTCATTGAGAGAGTTGTTCATTGCTGCACCTGCTTTAAAAATGAAAATGAGAATTAAAGAGAATAACAGAGAATTAGCGAGCTTTAGAGAGATTAACTCGGGAAAATTAAATTTGTGTTGACTATTTCTTCTCTTTGTGTTATTGTACTCGGGCACTGAAAAAAAGTCAAAACAATGTTTTATTTGGAGGCACATAATGTCCACAACTCTGCTTACCAAGGAAACCGTAGAAAGAAAATGGTACATCCTTGATGCAGCCGGCAAGCCCATGGGCAAAACCGCTGCGCTGGCCGCAGATATTCTCCGCGGCAAACTCAAACCCACCTACACTCCCAATGTAGACTGCGGTGACTATGTTATCATCATCAATGCAAAAGACGCTGTCCTCACAGGCAAGAAGCTTGAGCAGAAGTACTACCGCACTCACTCCGGTTATCCCGGCGGCCTCAAAGAGACGAAGTACAAAACTCTCATGGAGAAGCGCCCCGAGCTGGCAATGAAGCTTGCCGTACGCGGAATGCTTCAGAAGAACACAATTGCTCAGTGGCAGCTTAAGCGCCTGAGAATTTTTGCAGGTTCTGAGCACACCCATGCAGCCCAGAAGCCCGAAGTCTGGGAAAGCTGAGAAGGAGGAAATAACTAATGGCAACATACAAATCCAAAAAGCCCTATATGTACGGCACAGGCCGCAGAAAGTCCTCCGTTGCCCGTGTTCACCTCATCCCCAACGGAACAGGCGCAATCACAATTAACGGCCGCGATATAGACGATTACTTTGGCCTTGAAACTCTCAAGCTCATAGTCCGCCAGCCCCTGGTCACAACAGGAACAGTCGGCAAGGTAGACATTGAAGCAACAGTCTCAGGCGGCGGTGTTTCCGGTCAGGCCGGTGCCATCCGCCACGGCATTGCAAGAGCTCTCCTCCTGGTTGACGAGAACTACCGCGCAGCCCTCAAGGCAGCCGGCTTCCTCACCAGAGACCCGAGAATGAAGGAACGCAAGAAATACGGTCTCAAAGCAGCCCGCCGCGCACCTCAGTTCTCCAAGAGATAATTTCACACACTTTAACCAAAAGCTCCCGAAAACGGGAGCTTTTGGTTATTCAATGCCGACTTTAATGCCGGGGGCAGCGGTTCTCAGGCAGTCAAGAGCTGCTTTCATTGCGGCTTTGTCTTCACTCAGATAGTCTCCGATGCAGCTATCGCCGTTCATGAAGACTATTCTGAAATACTCAAAGCCTGCAGTGGCGCAGCACATTCTGGCCTTTGTGTCGTGAACCTTAACATAGGAGCGGTCAAAGCAGCTATAGGGGATGTAATGCGTTTTAAGACCACCGGGGAAAAACACGCCTGTGCTGCCTATGCGCAGCTTATCAAAGGAGGGCGCGGAGCTGTAATCCTTTTCCACCTCCTCAGAAATCGGGCTGCCGGATGCTGAAACTATTTTCATGATTTTTCTCCTTCTTTTTGTAGGTTTCTGTCAGAGTTCCTTGAGATTTAAGCGCAGAAGATTGAATGCGTGGTTGGCGGACATCCTGCGAAGAAAGCTCCCGCTGCGGACCTTTCCGAGGAATTCCTTCCTGACGGAGCAGCCGTCATCTCTTGCAAGGCACAGTATTACCCGGTTGTCTCTGCTAAGAAGAACTGAAATTCCCAGATCTGCAGAATATTCATTTCTGACTTCCCGGGCCAGACTGCAGGCAGCTTCCTCGGAAAAAGTTTCTTCCGGAAGAATCTTTCCTCCGGCGAAGGCTTCGGCGCTGCCGGGGAGCGCTGTGAAGAAGGCAGTGACTGCGCCGCCTGTTCCCGATTCGCCTATTGCAAGGCGTTTCCCTTTGCCCTTCAGAAGCGAAAGCGCAGCCTGTTCAAGAGAATCTGCGTCTATGCCGTAAACATAATCTCCAAGCTCTGAGAGGAGCTCGTCTATAAACGGTGAAAGCATTGCTTCAGCCTCAGCCTCAGAGGAGGCTTTTGCGCTTAATTTAAGGAGACAGTCGCATTCTTTTGCATATGGAGCCATGGAGGGGTTGCTCATGGAGTTCATGCGCTCACGATATTTCTGGTCTATTGTGCTTTCGGCAAGACCGAATATGTTTATGCAGTGTGAAACAAGGGTTTCATTGGAAAGAGCCCTGAGATATGGGAGAAGGCCGGATTCAATCATTGCAGCGCATTCCTTCGGAGGCCCGGGTAGCATTGCAACGGTTATGCCGTCTTTGAAAAAAGCGCAGCCCGGGGCGGTGCCGCAGGAATTGTGAAAGGCAACGGAGCCCTCCGGGAGATATGCCTGGGAAAAATTGTTTTCGGTGAAGGGCTTGTCAGGGCGTATATAGTCATATAAGCTCAAAAACTCTGCCTCATTCTTCACAAGCTTAAGACCGAAGGCTTCTGCAATCACCTGCTTTGTGAGATCGTCGCAGGTTGGGCCGAGACCGCCGGTTGTGATGATTATGTCGGCCCGGTCCTTTGCAATTTCAACACAGCGGCGAAGCCGCTCCGGATTGTCTCCAACGACGGTATGCCACATGACATCTATACCGATTTTTGAAAGAGCATAGGATACATCCCTGGAATCTGTGTTTGTTACGTGACCTAAAAGGAGCTCCGTTCCCACGGAGATTATTTCTGTTTTCATTTTGCGCCGTCCTGCTACATGTTTTTAATCTGATTTTTTATAAGCTTTCCAACGGTATCCGCCAGATATTCAAAGCTTTTTATTCTCACAAAGTCATTTCCGTAGACCATGGAGGCGGAGGGAAGATCTTCATCGTTCCCGGTGAAGATGCAGATTACCGAAATGCCGTCTGCCCGGGCCCGCCTCACCTCAAAAGCGGTGTCTGAAAGGCCGGCCTTTTTTTCATAGGGAACGGGCTCGGAGTCGTCACCGTTCTTTATTCTCACAACATCATTGGGCTTCACATCGGAAATGATGATGAGCATTTTGTGAGCATAAAGCTCGTTTTCCATGAGGCTGCGGGCTGCTCTTATTGCTAACCCGTCTCTGTTGCAGCCGTTGGCCGTGAAACTGAAAATGTCTTCATTTTTTTGATAGATGCGGAGAATCGTGTAGCCGGTCATGGAGCAGAAGCTCATAACGCGGCAGGGGATTGAACAGCGTTTAAGGCTTTCGGCAATGATGAATGCCTGGGAGGATATGGTTTCGCAGCGGTTTGACTGGGAAGTTGAAGAATCAAGCAGAATGTCAACACAGAAATCACCGAGGTTTTCCTGCTCGGCACGGAGGAAAACTTTTCCGTCATTCAGCACGGGAGCCCTCCAAACCTTTTCGCCGTTCAGCGTTCCGGAATAGGATTTTACCGGGGCGGGCTGCAGGTGCAGAAGAACAGAATTTCTGATATTTGCAGAAAGCTTTGAAATTGCGGTTGTGTTTTCTGTTATATGCAGATTGTAAAAAGCCCTGTTTTCCTCCTGCTGCGCAGCTTCCCGCTGCCTTGAAAGAGCCTCAAAGCCGTTTTGAATTTTGGAGATATCTTCCCTTTCACCATTGGTGAAGAGAAGATGGCAGGAGGCATGGGCTCCGCTGCAGAGCTCTCTTTCTGTTTCGACCGTGCGGACAGGAGAAAAAATGCTTTTGCCGAACTTTGTCTCCATGAAAAGACGGAGCTCTTCTTCGCTCAGCTTTGTTGCAAGCTCGGCAAGAGGATCTGAACCGGAGCCGCCGGAATAGGCGTCTTCAGGGTGCCAAAGACTTCCCTGAAGAAAGCTGCGGTAGCTCGATGCCTTCTTCTTTTTCAAACCGGGGAGATTGAGCTTTTTCTTCGGAGTTCTGCCCAGACAGTAGAATCTGAAAAATGTTTCTGCCGCAGCTACTATCTCCTCCGTTGTCATGCCGGGACTCAAAGCCAGAGGAGAATCGCTTTCACAACGCAGCAGGCAGAGCACGGGGCGTTCCGGCAGCTCCAGAGGAAAAATGAGCTTTTCAAGCGCACACCAGAAAATGTTTTGGCATTCACTGTCTAAGGTTTGAAAAAGCCTTTCAAACTGGGGATAGTCATAGTGCTTTCTGGCAGAGCCTATTATTGTGTTCCAATATACGTCTGCAAGACCGTGCTCATCATAGGCCTTGAAATCCGGGCGGAAGCCGTAGCTGCCGGCAGAATTCCAAATGAGATTATCCGCACGTTTCTGCTGAAGTTCGTTGATTTCAGGCAAAGATATCCTCCCTTTCAAGAAGACCGTTTATTCTTGCCGATATAATGTCGGAAACGAGGGTACGCTCAAATTCGTCAAAGCATTTGTTGACAATGCCAATCTCAAGAGCGCTGCCCAGCCTCAGCCCGTTGTTTACAAGCTTTATTGAGGAAAGCAGCCCGCGGAGGTCCAGGGCCTTGGTGGAAATTTCCGCGCCTTCGCACTTTTTCCTTATTTCTCCGAAAAGAGCCGCAAACTGGAAAACATATTCTTCTTTTAAAGAGGGGAACTGCTCCTTGAGAAGCAGCTCAAGATTGGAAGAGGAAATTACAGGCATATTGATCACCATAAAACGGGAGGCGAGAGCCTCGTTCAGCTCTCTTGTGCCGGCATAGCCGTAGTTCATGGTGGCGATAAATCTTGTGGGCGGAGCCAGGGATATTCTTTCGTAACCGGGAACATCTATTATGCGCCTGAAATCAAGGACGGCATGGAGAACGGCCAGAGACTCGTTTCTTGCCATGTTTATTTCGTCTAAAACACCGAAGCCGCCCCTTTTTGAGCAGCTGAAAATCGGCCCCTCGCGAAAGGAGACTTCACCGTTTTTGAAGGTGTCTGTGCCGATGAGTGAGGATGCGTCGGTGTTGAGATAGAAGGAAACATCCCACTGGGGCCTTGAGAAGAGGGCAGAGAGATTTTCTGCCAAAACATTTTTGCCGGTGGCCTTCGGACCCACCAACAGTATGTTTTCTCCGGAGAGAATGGCCGTGACGGCCTGCTGCCAGACTTCAGACCCATAATATCTGTAAGCAGGCTTCGGAATGCGCAGCGCATCGGAAGGGTCTGCAGGGAAGCTGCGCTTAAAATCTTCAATGCCGCAAATGAGCTCTTCGCTCACTCCTTGTGATCTTAAAAAATCTGTCATATTCAAGCCTCAAATCTGAAAGTTTTGCACATTCCGTCATATGCGCAGAAGGAAGCGGGGAAAATGTCTGCTGCATTGGGGAGAAATTCCTCCGGAGTTTCCATCATCTGCGAAAAATGAGAGAGCCACAGCTCCCTGACTTCTGCCTCTGCAGCAAGAGCCGCAGCGCCTGAAAAGGTGCTGTGACCGTATTTCAGGGCATCGGGAAGGCAGTCGTCTGAACCGTAGGTCCCGTCGCAAATGAGAAGGTCTGCGCCGGAGGCATGCTCAAGAAGGGAGGAACAGGGGGAGGTGTCTCCCGAGAGAACTATTTTAAGCCCTTTTCTTGGAGGACCCATTACCATGCCCGGCGCTATGAGCCTTCCCTCAATTGTAACGCTTTCTCCGTGCTGAAGAGCGGAGCGCAGCTGCGGAGGAACTCCCAGAGCTTCTGCCTTTGAAACATCAAATTTTCCCGCTCTCGGGAGAACAAATTCATAGCCGAAGCAGGGAACCCTGTGCTTAACGGGAAAGGCTGACAGGCGGGCCCCATGGAAATCAATTCCGTCGGCCTGAATTAAGGAAAAATACACCGGATAGGGCAGCGGACCTGCAAGGCGAAGAACAGGCTCAAGGGCTGCTTTAAGCCCTTCGGGACCGCAAAAGCAGAGAGGGTCCTTCCGCCCGAGGCAGCCAAAGCTCTGAAGCAGCCCGGGAAGACCGAAAATATGGTCTCCATGATAATGGGAGAGAGCAATGAGATCGGTTTTCATGAGGCTTGCCCCGCAGCGCCGGGCAGCGGTCTGGGTGCCCTCGCCGCAGTCAAAAAGAATTGTTCTGCCGTTATATTTTAGAAGGACGGAGCTGAGAGCTCTGCCCGGAAGCGGCATGGTTGCCGCTGAACCCAAAACAGTTATTTCAATCATATTTAAATATTACCATTTCAAAGCAAAATAAACAACAGGAAAGTCTTGTATTATCCTGGGATTAAATGTTATAATTCAGTCACCTAAGACAAAAATAAAGGAGAAAAAACATGGGAAAATATGTTGTTAAAGACTCTAAGAGCGGACCGATGTTCAATCTTAAGGCCGGCAACGGCGAAATTATTGGCACAAGTGAAGTCTATTCCTCTAAAGCAGCCTGCAAAAACGGGATTGAAAGCGTGAAAAAGAATGCTCCGGCTGCAAAGATTGAAGACCAGACTGCTGAAAACTTCGAAAAGCAGACCAACCCCAAATTTGAAGTTTATAAAGACAAGGGAGGAGAGTTCCGCTTCCGTCTCAAGGCAGCAAACGGAGAGCCTATTCTTGCCTCTGAGGGCTACAAGGAAAAGGCATCCTGCCTCAAAGGGATTGACAGCGTTAAGAGAAATGCTGATTCTCCAACAGCGGAAGAATGAAACTACCGGGCGCAAGCAGCGCCCGGTAATTTTTATATATCATCGGGGTCGATGCCCAGAGATTTGAGAACATCATCCAAATTTGCCTCTTCCCATTTGCCTGCAGGCTTCTCCTCCGGAATTTCATAGAAATCCTGAAGGTAATCATTCTCCTGTTTTACAGGAATGGGAGCGGCCGGACGGGAAGGACTTTTCTGAGCAGCGGGACGCTGAGAACGCCTTGCCAGCTTTGCCGCAAGCTGCTTCCTGCGCTTGACTTTAATGTAAACACGAAGAGCCACCGCTGCAGTTATGAGAACAAGAAGAATTATTATAACGGTTTTAAAGCCCTTTGAGGAGAAGAAATCCGAAATTCTGTTTTTGATTGCGATGCTGCGCTCAAGCTCAACGGCGGTCGCCGCAACTGCATTGCAGCTTGCATAGAGACTGCCTGAAATATACACATCGATTGTGCCGAGAATATCCCCTTCGTTTATGGGCGCAGAGAGAGAGCCTTCATCCACATTCACCTGAACGCTGATGTCGTTTTCGGCGATATCGTAGGCAAGGAGAAGCTGAAGATTTTTATCGGGAGCAACAGCAACTGTTTCCCCTTCCTTTGCTCCGCTTACTGAAACCCGCTTCAGGCGCTCTCCGGCAAGGAAAATGGTTTTATACTCAAAGTTGTTGAAGCCCCAGTCATAGAGGGTGGCCGAGTCCATGAAATTCTGATATTCACCGGGGACTGAAGTGTATGTGAGAGGACCGTTGCAGCCCAGAACAATGCACATGAGGTGAAGCCCGTTTTTCTCGCAGGTTGAAACAAGACAGTAGCCCGCGGGCTTTGTGAAGCCGGTTTTAACGCCAACGGTTCCGTCATAGAGGTAGCCGGAGCCGTAGAGCCCGTCTGAGGAGATGAGGGCATTTGAATTGTGTATATCCCGGCTCACATGAACATTGGTTGCTTCAAGAGTGTAATCCACTGTGTTGCAGATTGTGTAGAACAGGGGGTGATTCAGCGCTTCGCTCGTGATGAGATAGAGATCCCAGGCGGAGGAATAATGCCCATCGCTCCGGTTGAGCATGCCGCAGGCATCGTTGAACTGAGTGTTGGTGCAGCCAAGCTCCTGGGCCCTTTTGTTCATTCTTTGGACGAAGGCGGCAACGCTGCCGTCTAAATATTGGGCGAGCGCATTGCAGGCATCGTTTGCCGAATGCACAAGGGCCCCATAGAGAAGGTCCTGATATGAAATGGTTTCCCCGGAGACAATGTCCATATTGGAGCTGGAAACATCCAGCCCGTAGCGCACATCGTCTCCCGCGGTTACCATGTCTGTCAGGGAAGCCTCGCCGGATTCAACCGCTTCAACCGCCAGAAGACAGGTCATGATTTTGGTTAGGCTGGCGATGGAATGATTCTGGTCTTTTTCAATTTCGTATAGGATTGTTCCCGTGCCCATGTCTATGAGCATGCATTCGTCGCTGCTTTTCAGATGGGGCTCCTCTATTGCATAGGCGGACGCGCCGAAGGAGGAGACGAGCAGAGCGCAGAGCAGCAGACCTGCTAAAAATCTTAATCTTTTCATACCCTGTATTATACATACTTCGGGCAGAAAATGAAAGAGAATATTTCGGGAAAATCAGAAGGGAAGCTGCCCCTCGTCTTCAACGGCGCCGGCGGGAGCCACCACGGCATTCACGCTCACATTGCTGTGCCAGTTTCCCTTTGCATCCTGGCGGGCGCCGTGGGTCACGCCGGTGATTTTCTCTATCCGGAAGGAGCCGCCCTCTGCAACACCGGAGGGACGGTTGACAGCGAAAATCGAGATGGCGCAGCTGCCGTTTTCATCGCTCGTCAGGATGAGCTCCCAATCGCCTCTTGCGCTTTTGCCGCTTCTCACCTTTTCTGCCTTGAATTCTCCGGTTAAATTGATTCTGTTCATGATATATCTCCTTTAAAAATTTTATTAACAAAACAAAAAGCACCCGGAATTGCGCAAAGCAAAATTCTCAGGTGTAACAAAAAAAGGCCACTGCATAAACGGGAATTGATCCGTCTTTCTGCTTCGTTCGCTTTAATTCTGATTCGTTACCGGTGATTCTGCTTCAATCGCTTTAAATTGGTTTACACGATGCCTGAATATTCAGTTGATGGGGCGAATATAACAGAAAAATTTTTCCTTGTCAACTGTTTTTTTTACAATGTATGTGCTATTATGAATCAACAATGTTTTGTGAGAGTGAAGTCCACATTAAAAATATGGAGAATACAATGAATATTGAACTATTAAAGGAGCTCTGCCAGGCCTGGGGAGTATCGGGCAGAGAAAAGGCTGTAAGAAGCATTATAAAAAGAGAAATTGCTCCCTTTGCAGACGAAATCACAACCGATGCTCTCGGCTCACTCATAGCCCTGAAAAGGGGAAAGGGCGGCGGAAAGAAAATTATGCTCAGCGCCCATATGGATGAGCTTGGCCTGCAGGCAAAGAAAATTCTACCTGACGGGAGAATCAAGGTCTGCCGCGTGGGCTGGGTCTGGACTGCTGCGCTCTACAATGACAAGGTGAAATTTCAGAACGGAACAATCGGCGTTGTGGGCTGCGACGGGAACATTGAAGAGGCCAAGAACGATGCAGGAAAGCTCTATATTGACATTGGCTGCACAACGAAGGAAGAAGCCGAGAAATTTGTTAATGTGGGCGACTACTGCTCCTTCATAGGCGATTTCTATGAGCTGACAGGGGACAGGGTCTGTTCCAAATCCCTTGATGACAGAGCCGGCTGCTACGCTCTCATTGAAGCCCTGAAAAACAACGGCGGAGACGGCCCGAACGACGTTTATTATGTTTTCTCCGTTCAGGAAGAGGTGGGCTGCAGGGGAGCGGTTGCTGCTGCGGCAGCTATTAAGCCGGATATAGGAATTTCCGTTGATGTTACGCCGGACCATTTCTATCCCTGCGATCTTGAAGGAGCCAACGAGGTTGGAAAGGGAGCGGGAATTTCAATAGGCAATCCCTCAGCTATGCTGGATGAATACCTTGTTGACAAAATGCTGGAGGTCTGCCGGGAAAATGAAATCCCCTTCCAGAGAGATGTTATGGACAGAGGAGGGACGGATGCCTCAAGCATCAATCTTTCCAACGAGGGAGTGAGAGTCTGCGGAATTTCAATAGTAGACAGATACCCTCACAGTCAAAGCTCCGTAATCTCCCTTTCGGATCTGGAAAATGTTATTAAACTTGTCGGCTGTTATACAGCCTGCGATTTCTGCTTTGAGGACTGCTGAAATGAAAGAAAAACTTGGATTTAAAGAAAAACTGGGCTACGGGCTCACCGGCTTCGGCCACAGCGTGTGGATGACCTTTTTAAGCACCTATATTCTCTTTTTCTACACTGATGTTGCAAAAATCAGCCCGGCGACTGCCGGAGCAATAATAAGCATTGCCACCATATGGGATGCAATAAACGATCCGCTTATTGCTGCCTGGGCAGATAATCACCGTTTTAAAAACGGTGAAAGAATGAGGCCCTATCTTCTCTATGCCTCCGTTGCATTGGCAGTCTGCCTTGTCCTGGTTTTCACGGTTTACGGCAGCGGCAAAAAGGCAGTTGTTTTTGCTGTGATAAGCTATCTGATTTTCAGAGTGCCCAGCACCTTCTATGGTCTCCCGATTTGCGCCATGAGGCAGCTTGCCACAGACGATAATGAGGAAAGAATTTCCATCAACACCATCTCCTCCGGAGCGGGCGCAGTGGGCATAGCAAGCGTTTCAACCCTGCTCTATTTCATAATCTGCCTCATCGCCGGGACTGACAGCTCAGGAAATATGCTCAATCCCAAGCTGGGCTTTGCAGCAGGGGCTGCAATAGTGGGAGCTTTGGTTATTGCAACAAGCTTTTATAACTATTTCACAACAAAAGAAAGAGTTCAGCCGGAAAAGGAAGAGGGAGCGGGCTTCATAGAGGCAGGAAAGATTATTCTGAAGAACAAAAGCTTCCGGCAGAATCTTGTTTTGAACTTTTTCTACGGGACAATTGCCTCGCTCACAACAGGCTATGCTCTTTACTACTGCAAATATGTTATCTGCAGCCCCAACCTTTTTATCCCAATATCTGCCATGTATATAATAGGCGTTCTGGTTATGCTGCCCTTCGTTTCAAAAATACACAGGAAGCTGGGCAGAACAGTGATGATGATTGTTTCTTCCCTGATTCTTGCTGCAGGGAGCATCCTGTTTATAATTTTTGCAAAAATGAAGTTCGCAGCCTTTGTTCTCTGCCTTTGCATAGGAGTTGGAACCGAGCTGATAACGGTTATGCTTGCAATCAATAAGGCAGACATAACCGACATAATCGAGAAAACCGACGGAACCAGGCTTGACGGAATGGTCGGCAACGTGAGCACCTTCTTCCAGAAGCTTGCAACCGCGCTGCTCACGGCGATTCTCGGCCTTGTGCTTGAGGCTGCTCACTACAGCGCAGATGCTGCTGTTCAGCCGGATTCTGCCGTCAGGGCAATTGTTCTCATAATGGGATTGGGTGGTCTTATTTCCGCCCTTGTCATGGCCTTTGTTTCAAAACGGCAGGTTATAGACGAAGAGCTTGCAGACTGCGGAATTAAAAGATAATTAAGATGAGGTGAAAAAATGAATTCAGCAAAATATCTTGCAAACGATGAACAGAAAAAAACCATAGAATCAATAAAAGCTGTGGTTCCCAACAGAATGTATACAATTGACTACACTGCAGACTATAAGCTTGATGCCTTCATTGAAAGCGGTGCGGATTCTCTTGAAACCTTCGGGAAGTATGCGGGAATTCACCTTTTAGATCCTGTTAAGCTGGCTGCGGGAATTGCCAAGGGAAAGCTTATGAAAACCTTCGGCTCCGGCTGCAGCGTCTTCACGGGCTTTAATGAAAAGGGTGAGCCTCTTTTCTGCCGCGGATATGACTATCCCCACGAGCCAACAACGCTTGTTGTTAAATGCTTCCCCAAAAAGGGCTACAGATCAATTGGCGTGGCAGATCTTGGATTTATGGAAATGAACGCAGGGGCCTTTGAGGACGGGAAAACAGACCTTTCAAACCTTATGCTCTCTCCCTATATCACGGTTGACGGAATGAACGAAAAGGGCTTTGCCCTTGCGGCTCTTTCCCTCATGCATAAGGGAGTCAGGCAGGATACCGGAAAAAAGAAAATCAGCACCACGGTGGCCATCCGCATGCTGCTTGACAGAGCTGCCGATGTTAACGAGGCAATTGAAATCCTCGGCCGGTATGACATGTGCACCCCCATGCCTGATGCGGATTTCCAGTTCCTCATGATGGACAAAAAGGGGAGCAGCAAGCTGGTGTATTATGCCAATAATGAGCTGCGTCAGATGGACTGCAGATATGTCACAAATTATTATCTCGATCCTTTCCTCGGCGAAGCATTTGAAGAGCCCAGGTTCCTCATGCTTAAGAATTTCGTTATTGAGCATAAGGACTGCTTTGAAGAAGACGATGCCTTTGCCGCGCTGCGCTGTGTGAGCGCAAACGGGAAAAGCGCAAGCAAAAGCTTCACTGTTTGGGATGCTATTATGAATCCTGCCCAGGGAACTGTTGATATAATTCATGAAAGAGACTGGCAGAATAAGTATTGCTACAAGGTGTAAACAATGAAGTGGCCGTATAAAAACGAATTCGGTGAAACGGAAAGAACACAGTGCGATGTGCTTGTTCTCGGCGGAGGCATAGCGGGCTGCTATGCTGCAATTGCAGCTGCAAGAAAAGGGAAGAACGTTGTGGTTGTGGAGAAGGGGGCAATTGAGCGCAGCGGTTCTGCCGGCAGCGGAGTTGATCATTGGGAGTCAGCCTGCACCAACCCCTGCTCAAAGGTAAGCGCAGAGGAAATTGCGAACGCTTACATAGACGAGCAGGAGGGCTATTCAAACGGCATTGCCCACTACATTGAGTGCTTTGAAGGCTGGCACCGCCTTAAGGACATGGAGAGCTTCGGGGGCAAAATAAGAGATACCGAAGGAGAATTTGAAGGCGCAGACTTCAGAGACGAAAAAACCGGCCTCATGTTTGCATACGACTATCTTAACCGTTTCACCATAAGGATCTGGGGCAGCACATTTAAGCCCTCTCTATACAGGGAGCTTAAACGCCTGGGAGTCAGGCTCTATGAAAGATGCGAGGCAACTGCCCTGCTGACAGAGCGGAAGGGAGAAAAAATAATCGGCTGCGGAGCCATTGGCATGGATGTCCACAGCTGTAAAACAGTTGTTTTCAGCGCAAAAACAACCGTTCTTGCAATGTCCCGCCCGGCGAGAATCTGGCTTTTCGACGCAGATCAGGTGGGCCTCTGCGAATTCAGACCCACCCAGTCAATAGGGAGCGGTCATGCAATGGGATACAGGGCCGGAATGGAATTTGCAATGATGGAGAAGTCTGTGAAGGCGGAATTCTCTGCCGCAGGGAGAAGCTTCCCTCCCTATTCCGCCGGAAACAATCACAACACCTGGTATGCAGCAACAATGGTGGATGCCCGGGGGGTTGAGATCCCCTATGTTGACAGAGACGGGAATGAGCTCAAAACCGTTAAGGAACGCTACTATCCTGCGCCGGGGCAGAAATTCTTCCTGAAGGGCGGAGTTATAGACAATCCGAAGTATGAATATAGAGGCCCTGAAACCCTCCCCTTTGAAGAGCTTATGAAAAGAGGCTATCAGCTTCCCTTCTATGCAGACCTGAGCAAAATGCCCGACGATGAAAGGCGGGTTATCTGGGGGATGATGGTTGGAGAGGAGGGGAAAACAAAAATCCCTGTGCTGAAGGAATTCACAGACAGGGGCTTCGATTCCTCAAAGCACCGTCTGCAGAGCTACGGAACCGGTTGGCAGAGCGCAAACTTCCTTCCTCAGGAACGGCAGCTTTTCGGAGCGCCGGGCGGAGTTTTCCACGACTGGAATCTGGAAACGAACCTTGAAGGCATTTTTGCCGCCGGAGACCAGCTTTATGCCTCTGACTGCTGCGGTTTTGCCGCTGCAACCGGGTATTATGCGGGGAGAAAGGCAGCGGAAAAAAGCGACTCTTTGGAGTTCAGAGAAGCTGACGAGGAAGAAATTGAAAAGGAAATAAGCCGCCTCTATGCGCCGCTCTTAAGGGAAGAGGGCATGGATTGGAGAGAGCTTAACAAGGCAATTTCAAAATGCATGCAGAATTACTGCGGGGGTGTGAAGAACGACTATCTTCTCCTTCAGGGGCTTGACCTTCTTGAAAGCTATGAAAGAGAATATGTGCCCCAACTCTGCTGCCGCAATCCCCACGAGCTTATGAGAGCCCATGAGGTTATGGACATTCTGCAGGTCTGCAAGCTTATAATAAATGCATGCCTGGCGAGAAAATCCTCCTCGGCTCCGCTCTGCTTTGAAAGAAGCGACAGCGACAGGACCGACCCTCCTGAAGACGACTGCTTCATTGTTATAAGAAACGACTGCGGAGAGATAAAAACCCGCCGTGTTCCGAAGAATTACTATGGCGATGTTAAAGCCGGGTATGAAGCAAATAATTCCGAATACATGAAAGAGGCGGAGAAGCTTTATGCAGAAGATTGAATTTGAAGTGAAGGAGATTTCCTGCTCCGTAACTCCCCTTGTTTTTGACGATTCAAAATGCATAGGCTGCAACAGCTGCGCAAGGGTCTGCCAGGTGGATATCCTTCTGCCCTCGGAGGAGAAGGGAAAACATCCGGCCGTGGTATATCCGGGGGAGTGTTATTACTGCGGGAGCTGCGTTATGGCCTGCCCTGTTCCGGGAGCGATTTCTTTGAAGCATCCGCTCATGAACAGAACCAAATTTACCCTCAGCATTTGAACAGACTTCATATTTGTGTTGATTTAAGAGATTTATTGTGGTAGAATAGCATAACCTTTAATAAGGAAATATCAAACGGAGGTATTACTCATGTTTAAAATCACAGACGAATGCCTGAGCTGCGGCAACTGCGCATCCAACTGCCCCGCAGACGCAATTGAAATGGGCGATGTCCACTACGAAATCGATCAGGACAAGTGCCTGCAGTGCGGCACATGCCAGGCCGGCTGCCCCGCAGACGCAATCGTTGAGGAGTAATTAAAAAAGGGCACCGCGAGGTGCTCTTTTTTTATCTTCATTTTGATATGGAATATGATTACCTTTGGGAAGACGGACCGCAGATGCTTAAGGGGCCCGGCTTCCGGCTGTCAACGGATTCTGTGCTGCTGGGAAATTTTGTTAATCTAAACGGAATTTCAAACGGAATAGACCTGGGCTGCGCCTCAGGAATAATAAGCCTTCTCCTCCTTTCCCTGAGCGATAAAATCAGGATGACCGGCATTGAAATTGATGAAAAGGAGGCGGAGCTTGCAGGGCTTAACATGGAAAAGAATGCTCTGCAGGAACGCAGCGAGATTATCTGCGCAGACCTGAGAGAGCACAGAAAGCTTTTCAGGGCCGGTTCCTTCGACCTAATTGTTTCAAACCCGCCCTATTTCCCCATGACATCAGGGAGCCTTTCCCCAAATGAAAACAGGGCGAGGGCGAGGGGGGAGGTCAGCTGCACTCTTGAGGATCTGTGCGAAGCGGCAAGATATCTCTGCAGATGGGGAGGAAGGTTTGCCCTTGTTCACAAGCCTGAGAGGCTTTCGGAGCTCATGTGCTGCATGTCGAAGTATGGGCTTGAAATGAAGAGACTGCGCCTTGTCTGCCATAAGGCGGATTCTGCCCCGTCCCTTATTCTTGCCGAGGGAAAGAGGGGAGCGGCTCCGGGGCTCACAATTGAGCCTCCGCTCATACTGACCGATGCTTTCGGGAACGACAGCGAAGAAATTAAAAGAATATATCACAGAGGTGCATGACGGTCTCCTCTGTGTTATTTTTTTGGCAGCCTTTGTGTATTTTATAACATTCTTTGTTTAATTTGTGACGCTCTTTGTCTATTTTTTATCTATTATTGTATTTTTGTTCATAATTTGGTAAAACATAATCAGACTGTATTTCTGCAAAAATAAAACGAGGTGAAGCAAATGATCCACACTTTTAAGCGGGGTGTGCACCCTGATTACATGAAGGCCCCGGAGAAGGGCATAACTGTAATCACGCCGCCTCCGCAGGTTGTTCTCCCCTGCATCCAGCATATCGGTGCGCCGGTAAAGCCGCTGGTTCAGGTTGGAGATTATGTTAAAATGGGCCAGAAAATTGCAGACAACGAGGCTCCTCTCTGCGCCCCGGTTCATGCATCGGTTTCCGGAAAGGTTGTTGCAATTGAGCCGAGACCCCATCCGTTGGGGGACATGGTGATGTCAATCGTCATAGAAAACGATTTTCAGGACACTCCTGAGTTCATGGAACCGCTCACAGCCGAACAGCTCAGAGACCCTGAAGCAATTCTCGAACGCATAAGAGAGGCCGGAATAGTGGGCCTTGGGGGAGCAATGTTCCCCACTGCGTTTAAAATCCGCGGAGGCATTGGAAAGGTAGACAAGCTCATAATAAACGGAGCCGAATGCGAGCCCTACCTTAACGGAGACCATCTCACCATGCTGAATTTCCCGGAGCAGCTTTTGAAGGGAATTGAGCTCACCAGGATTGCAAGCGGAGTTGAAACGGCGTACTACGGCATTGAGGTTAACAAGCAGGATGCCATAGACCTGCTCAAAACATACCACCCTGAAAATTACGGAATTGAAATCGTCCCGGAGGCGGTTAAATATCCCCAGGGCGGCGAGAAAATGCAGGTCAAAGCAGTGACGGGCAGAGAGGTTCCCCCGGGAGGCCTGCCCTCAAGCGTTGGCTGCAACGTTGTTTCAACAAGAACGAACTATGCAATATATGAGGCCTGCTATCTGGGGAAGCCTCTGATTGAAAGAATTGTTACGGTTGCAGGCTCTGCAATGGCAGGGCCGGTGAATGCCTTAACAAGAATGGGAACTCCTCTCGGATATCTTGCCGAGCAGTGCGGCGGCTTTGTGAAGACTCCCAGGAAGATAGTTCTCGGCGGTCCGATGATGGGAATCTGCGCAACAAGCCTTGAAGCCCCCAATATCAAGGGAACATCAGGCGTTCTCTTCTTCACCGAAGAGGAAGACCGGCATGTTGACGAGCCCCAGTGCATACGCTGCGGCAAATGCATAACCGTCTGCCCCATGAATCTTGAACCGGTGTTCATGTATATGTACTACACCAAGGGTGATTTTGAAAACATGGAGAAGTACCACGTTTTAGACTGCTTTGAATGCGGCAGCTGTTCATACAACTGCCCGGCCAGAATGCCGCTGACTCATGCATTCAAATCGGCAAAGCTCATGTTCCAGGCAAAACAGGCGAAGGAAAAAGCTGCAAGGGAGGGAAAGTGATTATGGCTGAAAACAAAGAAAAGCTGACCTTTGATGTTGCTTACCAGCCCCAGGTCAGAACCCCGAGAGACACAAAAAGCATAATGCTTGATGTTATGCTTGCGCTTATTCCTGCAGTTGCAGTTGCGGTCTGGCAGTTCGGCTTTTACCAGCTGCTCGTGATTGCGGTTTCAATGCTTTCCGCTGTTTTCTATGAGTGGGCATACAGAAAGCTCATGAAAAAAAGAAGCTCCATCCAGGATCTTTCCGCCTGCGTAACGGGCCTTCTGCTGGCGCTTGTTCTGCCCTGTGGCTGCCCGGTCTGGCTGCCGCTCATAGGCAACTTCTTTGCGATAGTTGTTGTCAAGCAGCTCTATGGCGGAATAGGTAAGAACTTCCTTAACCCGGCCCTTGCAGGGCGCGCCTTCCTTCTGGCCTCCTATGCTCTCATAATGGGCAGCTGGCTTGTGCCGAAGGGGCTCAGCTCCGTTGATGCGGTCAGCTCTGCAACGCCCCTTTCCTATCTCTACGGAGAATCGGCTCTCCCGGCCTACTACAGCTTTAAAAATCTGTTTTTGGGAATTGTTCCCGGCTGCATAGGAGAGCTCAGCGCACTGGCGCTTTTGATAGGCTTTGCATATCTTCTCATAAGAAAGGTGATCTCCTGGAGAATCCCTGTTTCCTTCATCGGGACCGTTGCCCTGCTGACATTTATCTTCGGCCGTGAGGGCTACGGGCATTTTGACTGGATGCTCTACAACATCCTTTCCGGCGGCCTCATGCTCGGAGCAATCTTCATGGCAACAGACTATGCCACCTCTCCCGTGACAATGAACGGCCAGCTGCTCTACGGCTTCGGCTGCGGCGCCCTTACCGTTCTCATCCGCTATTTCGGAGGCTTTCCGGAGGGCGTTTCCTACGCAATACTCATCATGAACCTCTGCTCCTGGGCAATAGACAAGGCCTTCCACCGCCATCAGTTCGGCGTTAATCCCAAGGCTCTGGCTGCAATGGACAAGGCAGACAGATATGAACAGAAAGCCAAAAAACTCAGAGAAAAAGCAGCGGGAGGTTATAAAAAATGAATAAGATTCTAAAGTTAACCTTCATTCTTTTCCTTGTTTGCGCAATTACAGCAGGCATCTTAGGCGGAGTAAACGAACTCACGAAGGACAGAATTGCCCAGATAAACAAGGAAAAAACCGAAAAGGCCTATGCCGCCGTTCTGCCGGCTGCAGGCTATGAAGAAATCGATGCTTCCCTATACGAATCCGCTTATCCCAATATTGACAAAATAGTGAAGGGAACCGGCGGAGAAGGCTGGGTTGTTGAGAGCACATTCTCAGGTGCCCAGGGCAACATCACAATGGCAACGGGCGTGGGCTCGGATTTTAAATGCACCGGAATTTCAATCATATCCCATTCCGAAACCTCGGGACTCGGCGCAAATGCAGCCTCAACCTCTGAAATAGGAGTTAATTTCAGAGCTCAGTTCCTTGGAGCAGACAGCAGCGTTGCCCTCAAGAAATCCGGCGGAGAAATTGATGCTCTCACCGGAGCCACCATAACATCCAGGTCTGTAACCAAAGCCTGCGCCCAGGCGATTGCAGCCTGCGAGGCTTTGAGCTGAGGAGGTTAAAATGAACATTAAGAAACAGTTCAAAGAAGGCCTTATAACCAACAATCCGGTTCTCGTTCAGCAGATTGGCATGTGCGCCACAATGGCAATCACAACAACCCTGTTCAACGGGCTTGGAATGGGCCTTTCAGTGCTCATAATCCTCACCTGCTGCAATGTGGCTGTTTCGGCCATACGCAAAATCATACCTGACGAAATAAGGCTTGCAATCTTCGTTGTTGTTATAGCGGGCTTTGTCACCATTGTTGACCTTCTGCTGCAGGCCTACATCCCTGCGCTGAGTGAAGCCCTGGGAGTTTTCATCCCCCTGATTGTTGTTAACTGCATAATAATCGGCCGCGCAGAGGCCTTCTGCCAGAAAATGCCTGTAGGCGCTTCCTTCTTCGACGGAATATTCCAGGGTCTGGGTTACACCTGCGTTCTCATAATCATGTGTGTTGTGAGAGAGCTTCTTGGAAGCGGAAGATTCGGAGGAGGTCTGATAGACATCACCAACGGTTTCCGCCTCACTCTTGACGGAACAGGTGCCGGCATTCAGCTCTTCCCCGATACCTATGGAGCAAGCATTCTCAATCTCCCCTTCGGAGGCTTCCTGACTCTGGGCTGCCTGATTGCGGTTATGCAGTATGCTCTTAAAAAATCCGCCAAGAAAGCGGAAGAAAAAGAGAAGGAGGCTGAGGAATAATGCTCACAAACATAATTTCAATCTCACTGGGAGCGATCCTTGTTAATAACTTCATCTTCTCCCAGTTTCTCGGGTGCTGCCCCTTCCTTGGCTGCTCAAACAAAACCGATACCGCAGTTGGCATGGGCATAGCCGTTATATTCGTTATGGGTTTGGCCTCCGCAATCTGTTGGGTTGTGGACCAGTTCATTCTCATTCCCCTTGGTCTTGAATTTCTGGAAACTCTCGCTTTCATCCTCGTTATTGCAGCCCTTGTTCAGTTTGTGGAAATGTTTTTGAAGAAGTCAATTCCTTCTCTCTACAGCGCGCTGGGAATTTACCTCCCCCTCATAACAACCAACTGCGCTGTTCTCGGCGTTGTTCTGCTCAATGTTCAGAACGACTATAATTTCCTTGAATCTGTTGTATACGGAATAACGGGCGGCGTAGGCTTCCTGCTGGCAATAGTCCTTTTTGCTTCCGTGAGGGAGAGAGTTGAGTTTTCGGAATATCCGGAGTGCTTCGAGGGCTTCCCGATCTGCCTCGTCTCCGCAGCTCTGCTGGCGCTTGCCTTCATGGGCTTTTCCGGAATGCAGATTTTCTGACGGAGGTAAGCTGAAATGAAATCAATTTTATTTTCAATCCTCGTCCTGGGCGCTTTGGGAGGAATTTTCGGAGCTGTTCTGGCCTATGCCTCAAAGATTTTCCATGTTGAAGTAGACCCTAAGCAGGCAGCCGTGCGGGAATGCCTTGCCGGAGCCAACTGCGGAGGCTGCGGCTTCCCCGGCTGCGACGGATATGCAGCTGCGGTTGCCGCCGGAGAAGCGCCTGTTAACAAGTGCGTTGCAGGAGGAGCTGAGGCCGCTGCTAAAATTGCGGAAATCATGGGCTGTTCTGCTGCGGGAGCGGAAAAAATGGTTGCTTTTGTTCCCTGCTCAGGCTGCAATGCGGAAAAACGCTTCAACTACACCGGCCCGAAGGACTGCCGCGCGGCAATGCTTTTCGGCGGAAAAAGCAACAAGTCCTGCACCTTTGCCTGCATAGGACTGGGCAACTGCGAAAAGGTCTGCAAGTTCGATGCAATGCATGTTGTTGAGGGCATAGCTCAGGTGGACAGGGCTAAATGCGTTGGCTGCGGAGCCTGCGCGGATGCCTGCCCCAAGAGCATTGTTAAGCTCATCCCCGAGTCCCAGAAGGTCATGACTGCCTGCTCCTCAAAGGATAAGGGCGGAAGAGTCATGAAAATTTGCGATGTGGGCTGCATAGGCTGCGGCAAATGCGCAAGGGAATGCGCTGAAGGAGCCATTACCGTGACGGATAATCTCGCTGTCATAGACATGGGCAAATGCATCTCCTGCGGCCACTGCGCAGAGATCTGCCCCCGTCACATTATCAAGCTGTTCTGAAAATTAATAAAATATTCATTCCCGGCTCAATCTGAGCCGGGAATTTCTGTTGATTAATTTTGGCAAAAATGATAGAATATTCCGATAAATTGGAGAGGTATGCATATGTGGGTTGCTGACGGCTGGAAAGATTATGAACTTATCGACTGCTCTGCTGGAGAAAAGCTGGAGCGGTGGGGTAGCTATTACCTCTGCCGGCCTGATCCTCAGGCAATCTGGAACACCCCGAGGAATGACCGGCGCTGGAATGAATGCAATGCCAGATATTCCCGCAGCGAAACGGGAGGAGGAAGCTGGAGCAAAAACAGCCTTCCCGAAAGCTGGGAAATAAAATACGGCGAGCTCAGGTTTAATGTTAAGCCCATGAATTTCAAGCACACCGGAATATTTCCCGAACAGGCCTGCAACTGGGACTGGGCCGGGAATAAAATCAAATCGGCAGGCAGAGAAATTTCCGTCCTCAATCTTTTCGCATATACTGGCGGGGCAACCTTGGCCTGCGCAAAAGCGGGAGCAAGCGTTTGCCATGTGGATGCGGCAAAGGGCATGGTTTCCTGGGGAAGGGAAAATGCGGTGCTCTCCGGCCTTAAGGACGCTCCCATACGCTGGATAATAGACGACTGCGCAAAGTTTGTTGAGCGGGAGATCAGGCGCGGAAGAAGGTATGACGCAATAATTATGGATCCTCCCTCCTATGGGCGCGGCCCCGGAGGAGAGGTTTGGAAGCTTGAGCAGAATCTCTGGGATTTTGTCAGCCTGACGGCGGGAGTGCTCTCGGATGAGCCGCTTTTCGTCATAATAAATTCCTACACAACCGGGCTTGCCCCCTCAGTGCTTTCATACATAAGCGAGAGCATATTCACAAAAAAATACGGTGGGAGCTCCGAAGCCTCTGAGCTTGGGCTCCCCGTGAGCGATAATAATTTAATTTTACCTTGCGGAGCAACTTGCAGATGGCAGAAGTGATAAAATTTGAAAATGTACACTATCTCTACCCTGGAGACGAAACAGAGACTCTGAGCGGAGTGGATTTCGAAATTGAACAGGGTCAGTTCGTTGCGGTGCTTGGCCATAACGGCTCGGGAAAGAGCACCCTTGCAAGGCATATCAACGGAATATTCACGCCCACCTCCGGCAGGGTTCTCGTCCTTGGAATGGATACTGCCGACGAAAAGCTCACCATCGAAATAAGGCGCAATGTGGGAATGGTCTTCCAGAATCCGGACAATCAGATTGTTGCAAATGTGGTTGAGGATGATGTGGCCTTCGCCCCGGAAAATCTTGGGGTTGCCCCGGAGGAAATCAGAAAAAGAGTAGACGAAGCCCTTGAAGAGGTTGGAATGACGGAATTCAGGCTTCATGCGCCCCACCTTCTCTCCGGCGGGCAGAAGCAGAGGGTTGCAATTGCAGGAGTTATTGCTATGCAGCCCAAAATCCTCGTTTTAGATGAAGTGACTGCCATGCTGGACCCCTCCGGCAGGAAGGATGTTCTCAGAACCGTCACAGAGCTGTGCAGGAAAAAGGGGATGACCGTTGTTTTCATAACCCACCACATGGAGGAGTGCATAGAGGCAGACAGGCTGATTGTTCTTTCAAACGGGAAAATAGCTGCCGACGGAAGCCCTATGGAGGTTTTTTCCAAGGTGGAGCTTATGGAGAGGGAGGGCCTTTCCGTTCCCGAAACCACAAGGCTTCTTTACGACCTTGGTCTTCCCCTCAATTCGCTCACCGTGGAAGACACTGTAAAACAGATTGGCGATTGGATAAACAGCTGATGGCAGACATAGAAATTAAAAATTTAACCCAGATTTTCAGCAGAGGGACTCCCTTTGAAAAGAAGGCTCTTGAGAATATAAGCCTGAGCATTCCCGCAGGGCAGTTCGTCGGCCTTCTGGGGCATACGGGCTCAGGCAAATCAACTCTGATTATGCATCTCAACGCTCTTCTCTCACCCACCTCCGGGGAAATCCTCGTTGGCGGGAAGAATATAAATGCAGACAAAGCAAGCCGCAGAGAAGTCAAGAGCAGGGTGGGAATAGTTTTCCAATATCCGGAATATCAGCTTTTTGAAGAAACCGTTTCTGCAGACATAGCCTTCGGCCCCAAAAATATGGGCCTTGATGAAAAGGAAATTGAAGCAAGAGTGAGGGAGGCGGCAGACTTTGCAGGCGTTGAGGAAGAGCTTTTTGAAAAGTCGCCCCTTGATCTCTCGGGAGGGCAGAAGCGCCGCATAGCAATTGCCGGCGTCATTGCCATGCGCCCGGAAATCCTTGTTCTTGACGAACCCACCGCCGGGCTTGACCCTGAGGGGAGAGACCAGATAATTGCAAACATCTGCAGATACAACAGGGAAACGGGAGCCACCATAATAACCGTGAGCCACGATATGGACACTATATCCCGGGTTGCCGAGCGGCTCATTGCCCTTGACCACGGCCGCCTGGCAATTGACGGGGCTCCGGAAGAGGTTTTTTCATGCCCGGAAAAGCTCCGGCAGATTGGCTTAGGCATTCCTTCCGCAACCGAAATCGGAACCGGACTGAAGCTCAAAACTCCGGTTTATACCCATGAGCAGCTCCTGCAGGCAATAAGACGGGCAAAGGAGGGAAAAACATGCTGAGAGATGTAACGCTCGGGCAGTATTTCCCCGGCAATACCATTGCGCACCGGCTTGACCCAAGAACAAAAATAATTCTCCTTGTGCTCTATATAGTTGCGCTCTTCACTGCCGTGGGCTGGGTGAGCTACGGGGCGGTTCTGGCTGCAACCGGGATATGCATGATCCTGAGCAAAATCAGCGTTAAAAACATATTTTCCGGGCTCAAGCCCATGGTTGTTATCATTGTTCTCACGGCTGTTCTCAACATGTTCTACACTCAGGGAGAGCCTGTTCTGAGCTTCTGGAAGCTGTGCATAACAAAAGAGGGAATTGACAGAGCAGTTAAAATGGTTCTGCGCATAATGCTCCTCATAACCGGCACCTTCCTCCTCACCTACACCACAAGCCCCCTCTCCCTGACAGACGGGCTCGAAAGGCTCATGAATCCTCTGAAGAAAATAAAGGTTCCTGTCCACGAGCTGACCATGATGATGAGCATGGCGCTGAGATTTATCCCCACCCTCATAAAGGAAACGGATAAAATCATGTCTGCTCAAAAATCCAGAGGGGCCGACTTTGAAAGCGGAGGACTTGTGAAAAGGGCAAAGTCCCTCATACCCATATTGGTTCCGCTTTTTGTTTCCGCTTTCAGAAGGGCGGATGAGCTGGCAATTGCAATGGAGAGCCGCTGCTATCACGGCGGAGAGGGCAGAACAAGAATGAAAAAGCTTGAAATGCGCCCGGCAGACTGGGCTGCCCTTGCAGTTGGAGCTGTATTTACAGCCGTAATAATAGCAATCAGAAATGTCTGAAAGGAGCTGCTATGAACAATAAAACCTATAGACTTGTGGGTCTTTCCCTGCTGACAGCGCTGGTTGTCGTGCTGACGCTGTTGGGAAACATAATAAAGGTCGGTCCCTTTGCCGTGACGCTCAGCCTCACTCCTATAATAACCGGGGCTGCGGTTTTCGGCGCCGGAGCAGGCGCTGCATTGGGCCTTGTGTTCGGGATAGTTGTGCTCATCGCAGGAGCCTTCGGTCTTGACGGAGGAGCAACCCTTCTTCTTCTCAGCCAGAGCGTTCCCGCAACGGTTGGAATCTGCATTGTAAAGGGCGTTGCCGCCGGATATCTTGCAGGAAAGGTCTTTGAATGGGTTTCAAAGAAAAACACAAAAACAGCTGTTCTCTGCTCGGGCATAGTGTGCCCGGTTGTAAACACGGGGCTCTTTATTGCCGGAATGCTGATGTTTTTCTTCTCCACCCTTGAAAGCTGGAGCGGCGGGCAGGCCATGCTCTACTACATAGTGGTGGGGCTCACAGGGATTAATTTCCTCATCGAGATGACGATCAACATAGTTCTCTCCTCTTCTGTAACCTACATAATAAGCCACATTCAGAGATTTTCATGAGGAATATTGCGCTTAAGCTCAGATACGACGGCACAAACTATCACGGCTGGCAGCTTCAGAAGGAAGACATAACCGTTGCTCAGGTGCTTGAGGAGGCAATAGAGAAGGTTTTCGGGGAGAAACAGCGGGTTACCGGCTGCGGAAGGACCGATGCAGGAGTCCATGCCCTGAACTATTGCGCAAATTTCAGGACTGCCGGCAGCATACCGGCCGAAAAAATTCCTCTTGCCCTCAATTCCCGTCTCCCTGCTGATGTTGCGGTTGTTGATGCCTGCGAGGCAGAGGAGAGCTTTAATGCCATAGGCTCCTGCCTGAAAAAGGAATATATCTACAAAATCCATAACGATGTAATCCGGGACCCTTTCCTTGCCGACAGAGTGTGTTTTTATCCCGGAAGGCTGGATTTTGAAAAAATCAGCCGGGCAGCAAAGGCCTTTGAGGGGACCCACGATTTCAAAGCCGTCCGCAGTCTCGGAACCGAAACAAAAACCACGGTGAGAACTGTTTTTCACTGCAATGCGGAAAAGGACGGCAGCATCATAACAGTTTCAATTTGCGCAGACGGCTTTCTCTATAATATGTGCCGGGCGATGGTGGGAACCATGATATATGCTTCCTGCGGGAAGCTTGAGCCTGAAGACATTCCTGCTCTTCTTGAAAGGGGGGACAGGCGTCTTACCGGGCCCACGATGCCGCCCCAGGGGCTCTATCTTAACCGGCTTTGGTATAACGGCCCTGTGGGAAAAATGTTCAACGAGGAGTGATTTAATGAGACTTGCCATAAACCTTGTTCTGCTCTTTGTGATGGCTCTGTGCATTTGGGAGGGCCATAAAAGAGGCGTTATAAGGAGCCTTTTAGGACTCACGGCGATTATTCTTGCCCTGATTTTTTCAAATATGGCAGCGTCGGCTCTGTCAGAAGAGCTTGTGCCTGCCGTTAACCCCTTTGTAAGCGGGTATGTTGACTCTGAAAGCACCATAGCTGAGGTGCTTGAAGCCCTGGGCTACGGCCAGAGCGACAGAAGCCTTGAAGATATTCTCACCGAAGACAGCTCCCTCAGATATGACTATGCATATGAGTGCATGCGTCAGACAGGCTTTTTCTCCGAGGTTTCGGAGGACCTGGCAGCGGACGCCGTGAATTATGCAAACAAAAATGACCTCAGCATGACAGATGCCGTGATAACGGTTGTGAGCAACGCCCTCGCCTATGTGATTTGCATAACGGTGCTTTTTGTGATGATAATTGTGCTCATGTCTGCCCTGCTGGATCTGCTCAATCTCAACATAAGGCTTCCCAATGCCGAGATACTTGATGAGGTGGCGGGTTCAGCCATAGGCTTTGTGAAGGGCTTCCTGATATGTATATTGCTCTCCTGGCTCATAGGCTTCCTGGGCCTTTTAACCGGCAGGACAACGGCAGACAAATGCGCCCTGCTTAAATTCTTCCAGGCATTCAGATTTGTAACAAGGACTTTGATTTAATTATGCAGACAGCAATGTGTTCAAGATGCGGCAAAAATATTGCCGTTATATTCATAAGCAAAATAGAAAACGGTAAAACAGTTAACGAAGGGCTCTGTCTCAAGTGCGCAAGAGAAATGAAAATTCAGCCCCTTGAGGACATAATGAGCAAATTCGGAATCAGCGACGACGACCTTGAAAATCTCTCCGGAGAAATGTCCAACTTCATGAGCGGCATGGAGGACTTTCTCCCCTCGGGAGAGTCTGAAAACGATGAGGAGGGAAAAACCTCAACCTTCCCCTTCTTCGGAAAGCTTTTCGGCGCCCCTGAGCAGCAGGGAAAGGGAGAAAATCCCAAGCAGGAAAAATCCGAAAAGCAGCCCCAGAAAGACAGGAAACCCCTTAAAAGCAAGTTTTTGGATAATTACTGCATAGATCTCACTCAGCGGGCCTCAGAGGGCAAGCTTGATGCAATGATAGGCAGAGAGGAAGAGCTGGAGCGGGTTATTCAGATATTAAACCGCCGCCAGAAGAATAACCCCTGCCTCATAGGAGAGCCGGGCGTGGGCAAAACGGCCATAGCCGAAGGCCTCGCCCAGAGAATAAGCGACGGGAATGTGCCCTTCAAGCTCCGGGATAAGAGAGTTTTCCTTCTGGATCTCACATCGCTGGTGGCAGGAACCCAGTTCAGAGGGCAGTTTGAAAGCCGCATGAAGGGCCTCATTAAAGAGATTGAGAATCTGGGAAACGTTATACTCGTTATAGACGAAATCCACACGATAGTTGGCGCGGGGGATGCTGAGGGCTCAATGAATGCCGCCAACATACTCAAGCCCGCACTTTCCCGGGGAGAAATTCAGGTCATCGGAGCAACAACCTTTGCCGAATACCGCAAGCATATAGAGAAGGATTCTGCCCTTGAAAGAAGATTTCAGCCCGTAACGGTGGCAGAGCCCTCCATTGAAGACAGCGTGAAGATAATCAGAGGGATTGCCCATTATTATGAGGATTATCACGGCGTAATAATTCCGGATGAAATGTGCTCAATGGCGGTTACCATGAGCGAAAGATATATAACAGACCGCTTCCTTCCCGACAAGGCCATAGACCTTATAGATGAAGCCTGCTCCGATGTTAACCTTAAAGACGAAAACATAAACAGGCAGATGGCGGTTTGCCGCGATCTTGAAAATATCCGCTTTGAAAAGGAAGGTCTTCAGAATGAAAAGCTTCCCGAAACCGGAGAGCCGGTTCAGAGCCTTCTTGACAGACGCTATGAGCGCATAGCCCAGCTCAGAAGCCGGGAGCTTCAGCTGGAAGCGGAGCTGTCTGAGCTGAAGGAGAAGGGGAGACCCTGCCTCACGGCAGATAATCTCGCAAGAGTAATTGAACTGTGGACAAAGATCCCCGCAGCTTCAATTAAAGAAAACGAGCTTCAGCGCCTTGCTCAGATGGATGAAAGGCTTAAAGAGCACATAATAGGCCAGGATGAGGCAGTGGATGCGCTCTGCGCTGCAATCAGGAGAAGCCGCGTGGGAATGAAAACAAAGGCAAAGCCGGTGAGCTTCATCTTTGTCGGAGGAACGGGTGTGGGCAAAACGGAGCTGGTAAAGCGCCTTGCAGAAGACATGTTCAACAGCCCCGAAAGCCTTATCCGCCTGGATATGAGCGAATTCATGGAAAAATTCTCCGTGAGCAGAATAATAGGTTCGCCTCCCGGTTATGTGGGCTATGATGAAGCCGGCCAGCTCACGGAAAAAATCCGCCGCCGGCCATACAGCGTTGTCCTGTTCGACGAAATAGAAAAGGCCCATCCCGATGTTATGAACATCCTCCTGCAGATTCTTGACGACGGCCGCATAACAGATGCCCAGGGCAGAACCGTGAATTTTGAAAACACTGTAATTGTCATGACAACAAATGCCGGGAGCAACATGAAGAGCGGTCAGGTCGGCTTCGGGGGTACCCTCGGAGACATGACCAGAGAAAAAACAATGAAGGCCCTGGAGGAGTTTCTGCGCCCTGAGTTCATAAACCGCGTAGACGAGGTGATATGCTTCAACTCCCTCACGGAGGAGAACTTCTCCGCCATAGCCGCCCTGATGCTGAAGGAACTGAGAGATGTTCTTGCCGGAAGGGGGATAGAGCTTTCCTGGACTGATGAGGTGATAAAAAAGCTGGTTGACAAGGGATACTCCTCAACCTATGGAGCAAGAAACCTGCGCCGGCTCATCCAGAAGGAAATTGAAGACACGGCAGCTCAGAAAATGATTGAAAACGGTGGCGCAGAGAAGATTGCCATTGGCGTTTCCGAAGGGGAAATAACATGCAGCGTCTGCTGATTTCCTCCTGCCTTCTGGGCAATGAGTGCAAATATTCAGGACTCTCCAACGCTCTGCCGGCAGAGGTTTTGACGGCGCTGAAGGAGAAATTTGAGCTTATACCTGTCTGCCCGGAGGTTGCCGGGGGGCTGAGCGTTCCGCGGGATCCTTCGGAAATAAAAAACGGAAGGGTATTCTCCTCCGGCGGAAAGGATGTTACCGCCGCCTTTGAAAGAGGAGCGGAAACGGCAGTTAAACTTTCAGAAAAATTCGGCTGCTCCCTGGCCTTGATGAAGCAGGGGAGCCCTTCCTGCGGAAACGGCAGGATATACGACGGAAGCTTTTCCGGAACTGCCGTCCCGGGAAACGGGCTTGCGGCCGAAAAACTTATTCAAAGAGGTGTTAAAATGTATAGCGAAAATGAAACCGAAAAGCTCCTTGAAGAGGAGAGCCCTTCCCTGGAACAGATACTCGCAATCTGCGACCATACCCTTCTCCGGGTGGATGCCACAAGCGAGGAAATCAGAACCCTTTGCGACCAGGCAATAAAATATTCCTGCGCATCCGTCTGCATCCCTCCCTGCCATGTGGCGGGAGCGAAGCGCTATGTGGGCAACAGAATGAAAATCTGCACCGTAATAGGCTTTCCCAACGGCTATATGACAACTGCAGCCAAAGCCTTCGAGGCAGCGGATGCTGTTAAAAACGGAGCAGACGAGATTGACATGGTGATAAACCTTTCCATGGTGAAGGACGGGGAGTGGAACTGCGTTAAAGAGGACATTTCCGCCGTCAGAAAGGCAACCAGAGGCAAAATCCTGAAGGTGATAATTGAATGCTGCCTCCTGACCGACGCGGAAAAGGTCCGTCTCTGCGGCATAGTGGGCGAATGCGGGGCCGACTACATAAAAACCTCAACCGGCTTCAGCACCGGCGGAGCCACCTTCGAGGATGTTGCTCTCATGAGAGAAAACAGCCCGAAGAAGGTCAAGGTCAAGGCTGCAGGCGGAATTTCAAGCCTTGAGGATGCCGCTGAATTCATGAGACTGGGAGCTGACCGCCTGGGAACCTCAAGAATAGTAAAAATTGCAATTTCCAAAGAAAACAGTTGACATTCAGAAAATAATTGATATAATATTCAAGCTAAAACAAAGAAGGTCCGCCGGCCTCACCGTGGCAAAAGCCCTCCGGTTAAGAACACATTCAATTGTAATGCTCTGTGCGGGTCTCTTTGCGCCCGCACATTTTATTTTCGGAGGTGCTCACAATAGCCACGAACGATACTCACCAGATTAACGAGGAAATTCTCGACGGGGAAGTTCGCCTCATAGGAGAAGAAGGGGAGCAGCTGGGGATCATGTCCGCTGCCGAGGCCCTTAAGCATGCAGAAGCTGCCGGGCTTGACCTTGTTAAAATCGCTCCGAATGCAGTTCCGCCTGTCTGCAGGGTGATGGACTACGGAAAGTTCCGCTTCGAGCAGACTAAAAAGGAAAAGGAAGCCAAAAAGAATCAGCATGTGATTGAAATCAAAGAAATCCGCATGGGTCCCTCAATAGGGGAGAACGATTTCAACACCAAGCTGAAAAACGGCATCAAATTCCTCAAGGAAGGCAACAGAGTGAAGGTGTCTGTGCGCTTCAGAGGCAGAGAAATGGCCCACACCGAAATAGGGAAAGACCTTCTTGCAGACTATGCCGAAGGATGCGCAGAGGTTGCAACAGTAGACAAGGCCGCAAAGCTTGAAGGAAGAAACATGTTCATGTTCCTCTCTCCGAAGCCTGCAGGTCCTGCAAAAAAGCCGGCAAAGCCCAAGCAGCCGAAGGCTGATGCCGCTCAGAAAGAGAATAACAATAAAGGAGATACAGAAAATGCCGAAACTTAAAACTCATTCCGGTGCAAAAAAGAGATTCAATCTCACTAAATCCGGCAAGGTAAAACGCGCTCATGCATACAAGAGCCACATCCTCACCAAGAAGGATACCAAGCGTTGCCGCCGTCTGCGCAGCGAAACCTATGCAGATGTAACCAACGAGGCCACAATCAAAAAGATGATTCCTTACAAATAAGGAAGCGGTATTAAATTCAGGAGGATTAAAAAATGGCAAGAGTTAAAGGCGCAATGATGACGCGCAAGCACAGAAATAAGGTCTTAAAGCTCGCAAAGGGCTATTGGGGAAATAAACACCGCCACTACAAGATGGCCCAGGAGCAGAACATGAAGTCCGGCCGCTATGCATATGTTGGCCGCAAGCAGAAAAAGAGAGACTTCCGTAAGCTCTGGATAACCAGAATCAGCGCAGGCTGCAAGATGAACGGCATGAATTATTCCACATTTATGCACGGTCTCAAGCTCGCCGGCATAGACATGAACCGCAAGATGCTCTCCGAAATGGCAATTCACGATGCTGCTGCTTTCACCGCTCTGTGCGACATAGCAAAGAATGCTGCCAAGGCAGAGGCATAATCTCATTAAAAAGCTTATAGCCGTTATAAGTGCAGCCGTAATAGGGCTGCACTTGGCATTTAGAAATAATTTCAGCCTCATGAGCCGGCTTTCCGAGGAAATCGTTGCCCCGATCAGAGCCTTGCAGACAAGGCTGAGTTCATATCTGCCCTTTTCTCTTGCAGAGCTGCTCATGGCGCTGTGCCTTTTGTGGCTGCTGCTTTCAATAAAAAAAGGGGGCTTCAAAAGAATAGTGAGCGGAATAGCCGTGTTTGCATTATTTGTTTATGCAGGCTTCTGCTTTCTGTGGGGAACCTATTACTACGGTGACGCCGGGATGACTGCCGAACCCGTTTCCGTTGAGCAGCTTGCCTCCGTAACCGAGGCTTTTGCCCGCCTGGCAACCGCCTCCTACCGCCCCGAGCCTGACAGAGATGAAATAATAAAAAGGTCCGGGGATTTAAACGGGGGAATAGGGGTTAAAAAAATTGTCTGTTCAAGGGTCATGAGCTATCTCGATTTTTCCGGCTTTTATTTTCCCTTCACGGGAGAGGCCAACGTTAATGTTGACATGCCTGCCCATGATCTGGCATCAACCTGCGCCCATGAGCTTGCCCACCTTAACGGAACAGCAAGGGAGCAGGAGGCAAATTTTGAAGCCGTCAAAAATTCCCTTGAATTCGGTGACGGAGACTATGTTTATTCATCAGCCCTCATGGCATATACCTATCTGGGAAACGCCCTCTACGGGGCAGACAGAGACCTCTGGGAGCAGGCATATGCCCTTTTGAGCCCTGAGGTAATTGAGGATCTGCAGGAAACAAAGGCTTACTGGAGCCAATTCGAAACCCCGGTTAAGGAGGCTTCAAACACTGTTTATGAGAATTTTCTCTATAGCTACGGCCAGAGCGACGGATTAAAATCCTACGGCCGCTGCGTGGATCTTCTCGTGAATTATTATTACGGGAAAAATCTCCTTGAAATTTCAGGATATTAACAAATAAAATCCTTGACATTTTCCGTAAATCAAGTATAATACTCCTTGCGTTTAGCGGGATTGTGTAGGGGTAGCACAGCGGACTCTGACTCCGTATGCGAGGGTTCAAATCCTTCTCCCGCTGCCACTCAGCCAACGGCTTTGCCGTTGGCTGAAACTATATTCGTTCCTTCGGAACGAGTTATATTCTGCTTCGCAGAGTTATATTGCTTCGCAGTGATATTCACGCTTTGCGTGAGTTGAGGAACGAATATAATATCGTTTGCACGAAGTGCAAATATCGCTCGCCGCAGGCGAATATAACTTGCGCACAGCGCAAATATAACTAAAACAGGAGAACATATGGCTGAATATAAACTTACTGAAGAAAGTCTTGCATTTGCAAAACGGATTGTTATGCTCTGCAGAGAACTTAAAGCGAAAAGACTTGAATATTCTTTAATATCTCAGCTTATGAGGTGCGGTACCTCAATTGGCGCAAATTGTCACGAAGCACAATATGCTCAGGGAACCAGAGACTTTGTTTCAAAATTGGAAATCGCTTTAAAGGAATGCAACGAAACCCAGTATTGGCTCACATTGATGTTTGAAACCGGAGATATTGACGAAAATACTTACAAAACATTTTATACAGATGCCGGAACTATCCGCCGCGTTCTCATCGCTTCAATAAGAACAAGCAAACAAAAGCTGGATTAGCGGCTTTGCCGTTGGCTGAAACTATATTCGTTCCTTCGGAACGAGTTATATTCTGCTTCGCAGAGTTATATTGCTTCGCAGTGATATTCACGCTTCAGAGCTTTTTTATTGACAAGCTATACTTGAATCAAGTATAATGTAATCTCAAGAGAGGTGATATGCTTTGAATGAAGTTCGGGCTTTGAGAAAAAGCACAGGCATGAGCCAGAATGAATTTGCCAACAGATTTAACATACCGGTTAGAACGCTGCAGCAATGGGAACAGGAGCTTCAGAAGCCCCCGGAATATGTTTTGAAGATGATGGAAAAAATTTTAAAAACCGAAAATGAAGGCGCAGCGCTCAGCAGCAAATATATAAGCCATGTTCATGCTGAGCCTTCGGTCTGGAAGGTCTGCATTTCAGAGGCATTTGAAAACTGCGAACAGATCTACCCCATTCAGCAGCGCAAGGTTAAATCGGTTATAGACTCGGTGAAGGGCAATCCTGCCGTAAAAAAGGTGGTTATATTCGGCTCCTCTGTGAATTCAAGCTGCCACATGGGCTCTGATCTCGACATATATATTGACCTGAAAGAGGATATTAATCCGCTGAGCCTTGCCGGCTTTAATCCTGACTGGGAATATGATCTGTTCACAAACTTCATGATTGACGAAAGACTGCGCAGAGAAATTTCTGCCAAGGGAGTGAAGGTCTATGAGCAATGACAGCCTGCTCAACAGAGCAATAGTAAATTACAATGCAGCCGCTGTTCTCCTGGATAATCTTGCGGTTGATGAATTGTTTGTTAATCAGATTGCATGTAACATACAGCAGTCCTATGAAATGGCCATAAAATATCTGCTGGAGCTTAACGGTGTGGAATATCTCAAGACCCACGATATAGATCAGCTCATCAGAATTGCGAACTCGGCAAAGGTCAACATTTTCATAAGCGATTACCTCGATGAGCACAGTGAAATGATTTCTCAATGGGAAGCAAAAGCGAGATATGTAATGGGCTATCTGGTGGAGCTGAGAAAAATCGAAAGGGCAATGGCGGATCTGAAGGACTATCTGGAAAAAATAAAAACCGAACTTTCTGTAGGAGGAATATGAAATGAAAATCCTGAAAAAATTACTGAAAATTATTGGCATTGCCCTTGGGAGCATTGCAGCAATAATACTTATTTTTGCTGCAGTTTTTGTTGTCAAGGCAAAAACCTCATATAAAAACCTGGAACGGGTGGATGAAAATGGGGCTTTTTATTCAATCGACTATGTGGGCAATTATGAAAGCCCCCTTGTTGCAAAGGCGCTGAACCTTTTCAGCGGCGGCTGCTCCGCCTTCATAACGGAAAATGAAAAGGGAGAGATGATAACCTGCCGCAACTACGACTTTCCCCACAAGGATGCAGAGGGCAATCCGACAGGCCTGAATGTGCTTGTGAAATGCAGCCCCAAGGGGAAATATGAGTCAATAGGAATTGCAGACATAGGTCTGTTCTCGGTTGTGGGTCTGCCCTATTATGCCGGCTCTCTCGACAGCGGAAACACTTCAACAATTCCTCTCATGTATGCCCCCTATCTCTGCATGGACGGAATGAACGAAAAGGGCGTGAGCGTTTCAATCCTTGCTCTTGACCTGAAGGATGGAGAAACTCCCATGCACCAGACTGCCGAGGGCAAACAGAGCCTGATGGTGAACGCCCTCTTAAGGCAGATTCTTGATAACTGCGCAAGCCTTGAAGAAGCAGTTGAGCTGGCGAAGAACACCAACATTGTCTGCACCTTCGGAAGCGACTATCATCTCTTTGTAACCGATGCTCAGGGGAATTCCGCCGTTTTTGAGTGGAGATACAACGAGCTCACTATAAGCTGCACAAATGCGGTCACCAATTTCTATGTTGCCTATGATGACGGCTGCGACTGCTACTACGGTGAAAAACTCAAGGAGAGCTTCACAACAGCAGGGGACGTTTCCTGGGATTATCACTACGGCTATGGCCACGGCTACGGGCGCTTTGCAGAGCTTGCCCGGACCCTTGAAGAGCACATAAGCGACGCAGAGGCTCTCAAAACCTCCATGACGGAGCAGGAGGCAATGGCGCTCCTGGAGGCCGTTTCCCAGACCTATGACCCTGAGCAGCAAACCTCCCTCACCCAATACAGCGTTATCTACAATAACAGCAGCAGAAGCGTTAAGGTCTGCGTCATGCAGGACTACTCAAAGATTTTTGAATATTCCGTTGGCGCATAACGCGTCTGCAATAAGGCGGTGGCCCTCCCTGTTGGGATGAATTCCGTCCTCACAAAGGTAGTTTGTGTAATTTGGCCTTGAAAGAAAACAGGAAGAAATGTCCAGAACCGGCGCTCCTGCTGAATTGCCTGCCCTGAAAACAAGCAGGTTAAACATCTCGTGCCAGTGCATCAGAAGGGCTTTGTCGTTCCCGAGCCAGCTTAGGATTGCTTCGCTGTCTCTTCCACGGCTTATAAAACGGAAATATTTTTCATCATCAATAGGAGGCAGAGACAGAAGATAAACCTCCTTGCCCATTTGCTTCAGCTGCGCTATATATTTTGTGTATTCCTGAAGAAAAATATCCGGCGGGGTCTTGCATATATGCTCGGCCTCCGGAGCCTCTGAAATGGCCTGCCAGTCGTAATCGCAGTCATTTCCGCCGAAAAGAAGAAATACAGTGTCAAATTCCGGGTCGCCCAGATACTTTTCTGCGCGGCCCATTGCTTTTTCAAGCCGAAGAACTGTGCTGCCCATCTGCCCCCTGTTTTCCGTTTTGAGATTAAGCCGTTCTTCAAGAATAGCTGAGAAGCTCTCTGAAAGAGCGCGGTAACGCCCGTTCTCAAACACAATTCCTTTCAGAACTGAATCACCGAAGGCCAATATGTTTTTCATTGTCTGATGTCTCCTTTCAGCTGTAGTCCCAGAGGCTGGCTAAGGTGTTCTCAGCCCAACTGTAGCCTGACATGTAATTGTTGTGGAAGGCGGCCCGGGCCTGCTCGTTGCCGGACAGAAGCTCATAGTAATCGCAGCGGAGGGCAGCCTTGTTTATGCTCCTTGTTCCGTTAACGTTAACAATCATGTCCTCAACACCGTGCTTTGCAAGAGTGTTTTTGAGAGTCATTGCAAGCTTTCTGTATTTTGCCTTCAGCTTAACGTCTGCATATTCGTTTTCCCAAAGGAAGGAAATGGCCTCCTCTGAGCTGACGGAGCCTCCGTTTCTGTCTATAAGAAGGGCTAAAAGCTCCTTTTCCTTTGCGCTTGAAAAAATTACCGGGGAACCGTTAACGAAAAGGTCAAAATGGCCGAAGGTTCTGGCATATGCGCCCGAGGACGGAACTCCCTGCTCGTGAACATTGGAATATGAAAACTTCACTTCGCTTATGTCCCTTGCGCAGAAAAGAATTATGGAGCTGTCAAGCTGAACGGCAACCCCCAGCATTTTATATGTAACCCCCTCCCAGACTATGCTGAATTCGGCCTGCAGGGGGCGCTTCTCCTCAAGTATGGCGCCCGGCGTTGTGATCCAGTCAAAATATTCTGCCATCATTTCTCTGTCCTGAGAAACAATGCAGTTGTTAAGCCAGAATTTCTTTGCGCTGTCAAGAGTCATCCTGATGTCATAAACGCTGCCTATGAGAGAGGTCTCCCTGCCGTGTATGCATTCAACTGTCTTCTTGGAAAGGTTCACCTCAAAAATAATCCCGTATGCGCTTTTCAGAGCGTTGAAATAACTGTTGTTTCTCGAGCTGTCCCGCCTTTCAATGGAGGGGAGATAGAGAAGGATGAACTTTTTGCTGCCGTCTTCAAACTCGCTGCAATAGATCCAGCCGGAAACATAGGCGCGGCTGCCGTTGCCCTTAATAAGCTCATGCTCAATGGGAATCGGTTCTTCGGAGACAATGGCCTTTTCAAAGCAGCTCCTTATTTTGTCTCTTTCGTCAAAGGGGACAATGAAATAGAAATTCTCCTGAAGGAAATTTTTCCAGTCTGAGCTCTCCCTGTCGATTTCAAGGAATTTCAGCATGTGATTATTGATATATTCAATCTTCGGGTATTTCTCGCAGGAGCAGACGAGATAACCGTAGGGGAGCTTAGGCATTGCCGCAAAGCCGCTGTAGTAATCCTCGGGATGACCGAAGCTGCTGTTTTTAATACTCATATAATAAACCTCCCGCTGAAGCATTATAGAGAATGCATCCAACCGATGCGTTCCGAAAGCGTTCCAAGCCCGTGCAGATTGTACCACAAAGTTGCGGGAACGGCGAAAAAAATTACACATATATAGAACGAAATCTCAACAGACCTTTATCGTTTGGGAACGTTCTTTTTTTATAATCTTTCACAATGAAAAAGAAAATGAAAAAAAGGCTTAAAAAGCTCAGCAGAGAAGAGCTTATAGAAATGCTTCTGGATGAAAGCATTGAAAGGCCGGGGGACCGGCTGCTGCAGCAGGAGCTGCTTAAGGAAAAATACAGGAAAAGGTTCAGATCCGTTCTGCTCAGCACGGCAGGTGTTCTCACAGTGGCAGCGGCTGCAGCCGTGCTTGCAGCAACGCTCCTTCTTCCGGTTCTCAGAATTTACGGCTCCTCCATGAGCCCAACTTTAAACGACGGGGAAATTGTTGTTTCCGTGAGAGAAAAAAATTATGTTGCCGGAGATATAATTGCCTTTTATTACGGGAACAAGCTGCTTGTTAAAAGGTATATTGCAGGACCCGGAGATTTTGTGAGGATAGACGAAGAGGGCAATGTGTTTGTTAACGACAGGCAGCTCATAGAGCCCTATATTGAGGAAAAAGCTCCCGGCCAAAGCGACATAAGCTATCCCTACCAGGTGCCGGAGGGGAAATATTTTGTTCTTGGAGACCACAGAAGCGTTTCAATAGATTCCCGCGTAAAGGCAATAGGCTGCATTTCAGATGAGCAGATGGTGGGCAGAATAATCTTCAGACTGTGGCCCCTCAGTGAATTCGGAAAAGTTGGATGAATAAGTTTCTTCTTGGAAAAATAAACAGAGAAAAAAAGAAAAGAGAGCGAAGAATAAAAGTGATTGCAGCGCTTGCGGCGGTGGTTGTGTGCTGCACGGGCTATGCTTTGATTCTCCCGGCCATAACCCTTGAAGCTGAAAATATAACTGAGGACATTGCAGTTCAGCTGCCTGAAGATAACGAGCAGCTGCCGGAGGAAGGGGAAGCAGATGAGCCGGAGGAAGGGGAAGAAGAATCAGAGGACGGGGGCCTGTTTTCATCTCCAGAGGAAGCCGGATTTGAGCTTCTTGAACCGGAGGCTGAAATTGAGGGCGGAGCATATATTGCAGAGGAGGATGCCTGGAGCAGTCCTTATTATTCCCGGGCTCCAATGCAGTTCGGCATGCTGCTATCTGCCGCAGCGCCTGCCGCTGCCGAATGGAACAACACTGACCCGGACGGAAACGGGCTCAATGTTCTGAAATATGCGGAAAAAACTCCCGAAGGGGACTATCTCATAACCCTTGAACAATGGCTTGAAGGGAAAATTGAAAATGAACCCCTTGACATTGTGCTTGTTCTTGATGTTTCCGGCTCCATGATGGACAGCCGTACTGACACATATTATGAAAAAATTTACCTCAGTCAGTTGGATACAGGCAAAATATACTATGTCAGTCTTAACGGAAGCTATTATGCGGTTTCATACTGCCCCTACTGCAGAACATGGCGCTATAAGCTTGCAGGTTTCAGCTCTGCCGCCGAGGAGCATCTGTATTATTACAATAATTATTACAGCGCATACCATTATTATGCCGCAGTATACCCGGCCCAATATGAAAATCAGAGCGGCTACAGCCAGTTTCTTGAAAAGCTGAGCCTTACCCAAACCACTAACCGGCTTTCAAATCTGAAGGCGGCGGCAGAAAGCTTTATAAACATAGTCGCCTCTTCCGATGCGCCTCATAATATTGCCCTTGTAAAGTTTTCAACCGCTCTCATAGAGGATGACCCCTTCAGAACAGGTGATGAGGTATATCAATATAACGGCGGAGGGTATGTTAACTACACGCAGATTGTTTCTGACCTGTGCTCTGCCCAGGCAAATGCGGAGGAACTGATTTCAAGAATCAATGCGCTCCGGGCCGCCGGCACAACGAGAACGGATAATGCAATGCTTCTTGCAGAGCATATCCTTGAAAATGACACCTCGGGAAACAGGAAGGTTGTTGTGGTTTTCACCGACGGCGACCCTCAGCACGAAGCTTCAGACAACGATGTGAGCTGGGATGAGCTTGACCTGCAGGTTGCCAATGGGGCAATTTCCGAAAGCCACGCCATAAAGGACAGCGGCGCTGAGGTTTTCACCATTGCTCTCATGGACAATCTGAACGACAGCGTTCCGGACTATGCCGGCCAAAGCGATTCAGACAGAACAAACAGCTTTATGCATTGCCTCTCCTCAAATTATCCCCATGCAGCCGATATGAACAGCCGGGGAGAATTCTCCGGAGTTTCCTATGAAAACAGATATTACTATGCAACCGCCGATCCCCAGTCCCTTAACGGCATATTTACCCAGATTGCAAGCAGGGTGGTTCAATATGCCTCAATGGAGCTGGACGAAACAGCGATTATGAAGGATGTTGTGAGCAGATATTTTGAAGTTGAGGAAGGCAGCGGCTTCACCTTCTACACGAGGGAATATGAGGGCAGCGGTTTTTCTTCGGAGCGGATTCCCTTTAATGCGCAGTATGCTCTTTATTCGGATAACGGGGAAACCGTTGTTGATGTGAGCGGCTTCAGCCTTGAGGAAAACTATGTTTCTTCCCTGCCTAAGGAAGGGGGAGATTACGGGAGACTGTTTGGAATAAGCTTCAGAGTCAGAGCAAAGGACGAATTCCTGGGAGGAAATGCCGTTCCAACAAACAGCGCCCTTTCCGGAATTTATGAACCTGATGCAGCTGCCCCGGTTGACGGTTACCCGGTTCCCGAGGTCAATGTTCCGCTTTTAGAGCCGGTGATAGAGGCAAAGGATGCATATTCCCATGCTGCGGGGAATGTTTCAGCGGCTGAGATAGGGAATTCGGTGAAGGCTTCATACTCCGGGAGATACAGCGGAACCCTCTATCCCCTTGAGTTCGACGAAAACAACATTTCCGCTCTCGACTGGCAGGATGATTATGCGCTCATTGTCCGCGAGCTTACTGCCGAGGGCTCCCTGATTAACGACTCAAGCTTTACCCACCTCATGGAGGACAAAAACTACAGAGCAGCTGCCCGGGCATATTCCATATATTCGCCCTCAACTGCCTCCGAGGGTGAATACGGGGCTCCGAACCGGAATCCCGGAGATGGCGCAGAGGAAAAGACTGCCTCGTCTGAGGGGAAAATATATGTTTTCTTCCCTGAACTCACATTTAAAGATTCAATCGTTGATTTTGGAATTCCCCTTCCCGGGGAGGAATATTACTCCGCCAACAATTCGGAGGAGCTTAAAACCCGCTTTGTTCATCCCCTCCTTGGCAGCAGCGAGGGAAAAAGCATGGCAAATCCGGAGCCTGCCCTAAAGCTGCTTTATGAGCCTGAAAGTGAAGGGATCCTGAACGGGAGAATTTACACAACCGAGGATGTTGGCGTTAACGTGAGGGTTTATGCCGGGGAAGAGGAAATAACTCACTACAGCTCCTTCTGCCACCATGACTGCAACACCCCTGATGCCTGCGTCTGGAGCTGCAGCTGGAGCAACTATAAGCAAAACGGGGGAGAAGGAGAGTTCCTTCTGCATGTCAGCGCAGGATATGAGCTGCCTGAAACCGGAGGAATCGGAACATTGTATTTCACAGCTTGCGGAATGCTTATAACAGCCTCTTCAATCTGCTTGGGATATAGAAATTTATTAAAGAAAAGGACGGAGAAAAATGATTAAAAGAATTGCGGCTGCCCTTCTGTGCCTGCTGCTGACCGCGGCAATGGGAACAAGCGCCCTTGCCCTTGAAACAAACGGAAGCATAACCATAAACAATGCCTCAGACGGGAAATCCTACAGCGTCTATCGCCTGTTTGACCTTGAAAGCTATAATTCCGAAACGGAATCCTATGCCTATAAAACAAATGCGGTTTGGGAAAATTTTGCAAACGGAAGCGGCATTAAAGATGTTTATCTTAACATAGATTCGCAGGGCTATGTCACTTGGGTGAACGGAGCAAGGGAAGCGGATTTTGCAAAGCTTGCAAAGGAATATGCAAAAACCAACAATATCGCTCCCAGCGCAAGCGGAACCGCAGCCGGCGGGACAGTTGTAATCACCGGCCTTCCCCTGGGCTATTATCTGATTGATTCCCCAATGGGGGCTCTGTGCGGTCTGAGCACAACGAAGCCTGACATTGCAATTGAAGACAAGAACCCTCTTCCCACTGTTTTGAAGGAGGTTGAATCTGCTGCCGGATCAACTGTTTACGGAACCGAGAATCATGCCCGAATAGGAAGCACAATTTCCTTCCGCATAGCTGTCACAGCTCAGCCGGGAGCTGAGAATTATGTTGTTCACGATGCCATGGGTACGGGGCTCACATTTAAATCCATATCCAAAATAACCTATAGAAGGGCCGACACGCCAACTCCCACCGAGCTCTCCCCTGAAAATTATACCGTGGCAACCTCCTGCGCTGACGGCTGCTCCTTTGAGATAAGCTTCAAGCCGGAATTTCTTAACGGAATTGTGGAGGAAACAAAAATTAACATATACTACACGGCAGAGCTTAATCAGAATGCTCTTTATGCCGGCGAAGGTCCCAATGAAAACGAAGCCTGGCTCAAATACGGAGACGATAACACAACAACCCATTCAAAAACAAAAACCTACACCTATCTTTTCGAGCTGGTTAAAACCAACTCCAACAAAGCTGTAATCCAGGGGGCAAAATTTGAGCTCTATGACAGCAGCGGAAATAAAATCAATCTCATAAAGGATGAAGACACGGAAAACACCTACCGCGTTGCAACTCCTGAGCAGAGCGGCGCAGTCGGCTTCACTTCAGCTGTTATTGAAGCGGGGGACGTATATGTTGTGGGCCTTTCGGCAGGCAGCTATTCTCTGAGAGAAATCAGTCCTCCGGCCGGCTACAACCGCCTTGAAAACGATTTCACCTTTGTCATGGGCAACAGAGACGAAGAGGCAAGCTGGGCAAACGATGCGCAGACAATTTATAAATCCGGAGGCATCAATGTCGTTAATCAAACGGGCAAAATGCTGCCCCAGACCGGCGGAATAGGAACGGATATTTTCTATGGGGTTGGAGGCTTGCTGCTGCTTGTTGCCGGTCTTCTTCTCATAGTGAAAAAACGCATGTATTAATGAGGCTTTCAAAAGGATTGCTGACGGCAATGTTTCTGCTGGGGATGGGTATTGTTCTATACCCTGTCCTCAGCAATTATTACAACAGCTTTCATGCCACTAAAGCAATAATTGAATATTCCGAAGCGGTTTCCGGCCTTGAGGAGGCCGAGCTTGAAGAAATCAGGCAGTCTGCTGAAGAATATAATTCCCGGCTTGCCTCTGCAGAGTTCTCAAGCAGCTTCTCGGAAGAGCAGAGGGAGCTTTACATGCGTGAGCTTAACACCGAGGGAACCGGACTCATGGGATATATTCAAATCCCCAAAATAGATGTTTATCTTCCGATTTACCACGGCACAGAAGAAAGCGTCCTTCAAACAGCGGCAGGCCATGTTGAATGGTCCTCCCTCCCGGTCGGAGGGGAGAGCAGCCACTGCGTAATCTC